>WLWD01006370.1_pt1 | contig 18826 bp, 9 predicted proteins | sample 6712731 | NCBI WGS metagenome assembly WLWD01 (sample SAMN12718690, study PRJNA576275) | sponge metagenome | isolation source: marine sponge | host: Mycale hentscheli | place: New Zealand: South Island, Marlborough, Capsize Point | collected 2014-11-01
ATGGGTATCACACCAAGTTTTGGGATGCAAATGGTGACATGCAGTATCATACCAATTTTGGTATGTAAGTCATACTTCGTTTTTAGCTGTGTGGACCCAGCAGCAGTGCTATATTTTTATATTTTTTTCACTGCCATCATACTGCTTGGAACATGGACAAGAGATAACTGTGAAGCTGTACTTGAGGATGAGTACTACTGCTCTTGAGTGAGCTTTCTTTTTGTTTGACCTTCCATGACCATCAGGAGAATAGAAGAACTTAATAGAAATTTAGCAATTGTTGAGAGTTGACCAACTCAGCATGCTTGAAAAGCCAAACTGGCTGTGCTTAGTGTTAATTTTAAACTTACAGTACTATTTGTAAATGCTCTAGTGCATGCTAATAGTGGAACTACAAAGCATGGAATGCAACTTGACTTGGACTAAACCAGCTGCTTGCAGTTTGAAAAACAGCTGTATTGAAATACCAGTTGGGTCTCTGGAATACCCACAATACCTGTATTTATAGAGGTAGCTATATTAGCCCAGCTTTAGTGCTCAGTGTGTTTCATTGTACTTAGTGTATTTAGTCTGCTCAGAAAGGTCTTGTGTACCTAGAGTGTATACTCAAGTACTTCATGAAGTTTAATGTATTCAATTTGTGTTAGTGTACTTGATGCGTTTCATGTATATGGTGTTTTGTTGTAATTGGTGAGCTATTCATAATATCTTAACTTTGTGTAAGTTAAGAAAAAAGCGAAGGAAAAAAATGAAAAATCTTGGTTGTCGCCGGGAATCGAACCAAGGGCCACTGGCTTCAGCCACCAGTGCTCTAACCACTGAGCTACGACAGCCAAGATTTTTCAATTTTTTCCTTAGCTTTTTTCCAGACCCCTTTAGGTGAGAAAGTTTCTATCTAGTTCGTATGAAGGGTCAGAACTTGATAATGAATATGATTGTTTTGTCATTTGTATTATAGGTTGAGGAATTCAAGATCAACAGTGATGAACAATTTTCAGCAACAAGTTCACCTGACTTTTAGACATATTATAATGTGCGACTTAAACTGTAATATCATTGTAACTATTTTTATTATGTTCTTCATATATTTTTTCTTTGTGTGTCAGCAAATTATAAGTTACTAAAACAATAGTGTACAACTGCTACTGGCAATGGTTTACTGTAATGAAACTAAGTAAAACATGAAATTCAGCATTTGTTTTGCATTACATAAGGTGGACTAGAGTTTACCATCCAATTTACTGGGTGGTATAAACCTGCAATAAGCCATGAGCAGAAAGTAAACCAATATTCTCAACACAATTTAAATTTGAGAGTAACAGCTATCTTTTTATTGCTATGAAATAAATTCTTTTTTACCGCAACACTGATCCCTAACCCTGGCCACCCAGCACTTATACCTGACCAACCTGGAAGACCATAAAACCACCAGTTTAAATTGTCATCCACTTAGGCTAATTTCTGACCCTTCATAAAAACCAGATACTCTCAGGTAAAACATGCTGTTAAAGCGTGTCAGAATCAGTTCATCAAGTGTATACAGTTTGCGAATAAATATTATTAATAGTAAATTACAAGAACAACATCAAAGGCAGTCAATGAGCACAAATCGAACTAGTAGAAGTAGTAACCTTCCAAATGAGAGATGAGACCAAAAAATAATACAAAGTCCAAATCACAAAATTTTAGAGAGAACCAGTAACTGAAGAAGGAAGAGAAAGTAATCAGTAAGAGAGCGATTCATAACAGTAATTAGCTAGTGTGAGACAGAAATAGGAATAACAGTGAGCTACAGAATGTGTGAATTAGTTCAAATGTAAATTATTTTATGACAATCAATAGGTTTATTTTTCATACAGTTTCATAAATCTGGCTTCATTAACAGACTTCATATTTTTCTGTAGAACTTTATTCACCTAAGCAAAAAAATTATACTAATGGTATATCAATCAATTAATACTAAAATCAATAATCAATGAAATATTTGCCAGTAGAGAAATTAATTCATACAGTTTCCTAACTCAATGATGCAATCTCCACCATTTAAGCTGTACAAGTGTTTCACAGCCCCATGAAAGGCCCCTCCTCCAGCTTGTACTAGACATGTGCCATTGGAAGCTATGGTCTTCTCAAACTGAGCCACATAGCCTGGACTTAGTACTGGAATGAGATCTTTATATCTCTTCAAATTTCTGTCCATAGCTTGAGGATGTTTCAAGAGCTGTCTGTAGAACCTCTGGACTGCTCCTACTAATATTTTGTAAGAAATAAGATTACTGTCTCCTCTTGTGTATGCTGAACCATACGGTCCCACATCAGTAGCCACAAACACGTCTGAGATTCCTTGCTTTAACTTCAGTTGATTTACGGCTTTTACAATATCATCTAGACACCGATTTAACGTTTTATTCTTCTCTGTCATTGACATCCTTTGAAATCTATTTGCAAGCAAAATATATTCAGTTCTGACCATAACACTAATGTATCCTTTCCTGCTAGCTTGTGGCATATATTCTTTCACATATCTACTAGTCAAGTCTAACAAATGGGGACTACTATGAATTGGTCTCACAAACTTCCACCTGGAACAATCTGTTCCTGCCATACTTAGTCTGAATTTATCGCCAATGCCACCTGAAATCCCTCCAAAATGGTTGAATATGACAAATGTATTATTGGGACTGTAATCACCATATACAGTTTCAAAAAAACTTTCTTGAGTGTAAGAAAAGCTTGGTTTGAAACAAACTGTTCTAACCAAATTCACATGATGAAATTTAGCAAATTTCGTGGCAAATTTGGCAAACAACTTGGATTCAAAAAAGTCCTCCTCACATTCCATACACTGACCTGATCCACACATCTTAGCCACTATAATCATTTGCTTGGGCATGTGCTCTATGAATGAACTCCAGCTAATTAAAGGGGCTAGATTATTAGCAGAAACATATTCACTCCACTCATTTATGTCAATAATGTCAGAGAGTTTGACAGTATTCTCGAACTTTTGACGTTCTGCATAACGAGGACCAGCTTTTCTGTCTGACTTAACGGTGCCATTATCGGGATAAGGGTTGAGGTTGAATCCCAGCAAGGAGCCATAGTGTAGAAATGGCTCCACTACTCTCACATCTCCTGGTAGAGTGGACGCCCAGCATTGCAGAGACAGAGTGTTCCACATTGACCCTGTCAGTTGATCTGAATAGTGAGTGGCCAGCACATAGCCAGTTCTTGTAGAGGAGGATTTTTTCCCCTTCAATACTTTAAAGGCGCTGAGGAATAAATTTGATGGCCGGCCTATATTGCTGATTAATTTTATGGAAGATTTATAAATTCCGGTGAAGTGAAGTAATAAAAAAGATGAAACAAATAACACCAAGGCAAGATAAAACACTTTAATACCATTCATTACGGTCCTGCGTAAAGTTCTTTACTGATCCGGAGAAACAGCGGTACAGGGGTAGCGCTCGCCGGCTGGAATAAAATTGCCGAGCATGTTACCGCCCATAATAGGGAGCAACTTATTGGCGCGAGCGAGCGAAGCGAGCGAAACACTCTCAGGGAGTCTGTCATGCTAAAAATGTCCCGCGTCAAAATTGGTGCGGGGGGACTATTTGTGTCGTCTAAAATGGTCCTGCGAACCATATTTGGCTGACAAAAATGGTCGCGGACCATTTAAATGGTCCGCCATGACAAAAATTGTCCCTTCAGATATTTGCTGGAGGATGGTCCGCCGCGGACTAGCTATCCACTGTTGCAAAAGTTTAGGTATTATTGAAGGAGTAGTTGTGTGCGCACACTGCTATGCTGCTCAGTATTTACCCCTTCCACCATACAATATTGGGTCCTGCATGGAGTATATCTGTTGAGAAAGAAAAACAAGAGATTATGAAGATTATGTAGTGTTGGCTGCAGCTCAAAGATGTTTACCACACTAGAAATTTTAATGGAACCATGTAAAAACTGTTTATTCATACTCCCTTTCTGTGTGCTATTATTCTTAATAGCTAGCTATATAGTATCTCCTTTGTGCTGCTATTATTATAGATTATTCCACTATGCTGATACAGCTCTATTATTATAGATTATTCCACTATGCTGATACAGCTCTATTATTATAGATTATTCCACTATGCTGATACAGCTCTATTATTATAGATTATTCCACTATGCTGATACAGCTCTATTATTATAGATTATTCCACTATGCTGATACAGCTCTATTATTATAGATTATTCCACTATGCTGATACAGCTCTATTATTATAGATTATTCCACTATGCTGATACAGCTCTATTATTATAGATTATTCCACTATGCTGATACAGCTCTATTATTATAGATTATTCCACTATGCTGATACAGCTCTATTATTATAGATTATTCCACTATGCTGATACAGCTCTATTATTATAGATTCCACTATGCTGATACAGCTCTATTATTATAGATTCCACTATGCTGATACAGCTCTATTATTATAGATTATTCCACTATGCTGATACAGCTCTATTATTATAGATTATTCTACTATGCTGATACAGCTAAACTCCAGTGAGAACTGCAGTATTTACTAGGAAAAGGATTTTTCTTGTACAATTGCTTTGACTAAATGTAATATCAACATTACTGGGAAGACTACACATTTTAAGTACAAAAAAATCACCTCCATCCATTTAGCTACATCACTTATAGATATGGAGTAGAAACACAGCATAATGAATTTGGGTGTCTTTTGTTGACTTCATTCATTATCAAAAGTAAGATAGAAGTCAATAATCTAAAATGAAATAGATTGAATAATAACTATGCTTATTTATGAAATTTATTACCTGACTTACCAATGACTGAGGAGGGGATGAAAGACTTGGTGAAGCAGACCTTTGTTGAAAATTTTCACTTGCACAAACCTGAATTTTAATTGTATCTCCTAATATCTTGTTTTAAACAAAAAGGTTGAGAGTGGGTAGGGGGTGGAAGGTCCCATTGTACCACTACCAAATGAAATCTTTATACACTACTCACTGGTGAATCAGAAGGTGAATCAGAAGGTGAATGAGAAGGTGAATGAGAAGGTGATCCAGGAGTTAATGAACTAAAGCTCTCCTGGAAATGTTTTCTTATAGCTTCAGGTTCACTACAAACCTAGATATAAGAGTGTTCTGTGAAGCAGTTCTGCCTTGAAAATATTTATTTTCAGGTTCATCACATTTGCTGACTGTAACTTCAAAACTAACAAGAAAAAAACTTTCTTCTAAAACCTTTGGTGTATCTGTTTCACTTTCATCTAAGATACTATAATCGCTGTTCTATTAGACAATTTAGTTCAGTATACAGTGTATTAAAAGGAAATATCTTACTGAGGGACTCAGCATGTCTTCGACTGAACCACTTTCATCTTTATCCCCTACAGACTAATGTAAATACAAAAATGTTAGCTTCTAATTATTCTAGTGGTATTTTTAAAAATAGCTATTACATGATAGATCTTCAGATGGTAACCGTATACTCTTGGAATAATATCTGCATTATGGACTCCTTGAAGGCGAAAAACAACCCTCATCCAAGTATACCAGTAATAGTGTGGACCAAACCACTTATTATCCAATCTTCCTCCTCTTCTTTTTTTCCTGGTAAAGTCTTTCTTTAGTACCTTACTGCCCAGTCTGAAGATTTCAGGAACACTATGTTTCTTATCATAGTATTTCTTTTGTTGATACTGTGCTTGAAGTATGTTTTGCTTCGCTTTTTCAAGAATAATTTGATGTCTCTCTATTCTCAATCTTGAATCATCCTCTGTTGTACCTGCAATAGCTATTACTTAAAATAATACTCAATGTTAGGGGGGAAAAATGTCTTGCCTTGCAATTCTTGCACAGTCTTCATGAATACCAACAGGCAGTATAGGTTTTCTTGCAAACATTAACTCAAATGGTATAAATTTTGATGATTCATGAGAAGTATTGTAAGCAAATACACATTCATCTAAATAATCTTCCCACGTGGACTTCTATTGACCAATGTACTTGGTAAGCATGTTTTGAATGGTTTGATCAAATCGTTCATCCAAACCGTTGGCCTATAAAAGATTATTATGTTGCTGTATTTTTTTCTTTTTATTTTGACCCTTCTTATGTTTTGAATAGCTGAATAGCTGATAGCTATTTCCTTTCATTCTACATACGAAGTGATTCAACAACACTATTAATTTTAAATACCTGTGGATGATAGGGAGTTGTTAGTCTATGATCTATCCCCAGTGCTTTCATGAGTTCCTTGTTAAGTTTATTATTGAACTCAGTACCTTGATCTGTAGTGAGCACTTTGCATATGCCCATTTTCATGAATACCTAAAGTGAATTAATATTGTAGAGGCTCACTACTATGATAATAATACTGAAACAGTTGCTAGTAAGCTTGAACGTAGTATAAGTTTTTAATACAAATACTTCGGTCCAAAGACCTTCATCAGCGTAACTAATGGGCTACACCATCAACCACACTGGCACAGTGTAACTAGATAATGGGCTACACCGTCAACCACACTGGCACAGTGTAACTAGATAATGGGCTACACCATCAACCACACTGGCACAGTGTAACTAGATAATGGGCTACACCGTCAACCACACTGGCACAGTGTAACTAGATAATGGGCTACACCGTCAACCACACTGGCACAGTGTAACTAGATAATGGGCTACACCATCAACCACACTGGCACAGTGTAACTAGATAATGGGCTACACCGTCAACCACACTGGCAACCGTGTAACTAGATAATGGGCTACACCGCCAACCACACTGGCACAGTGTAACTAGATAATGGGCTATACCGTCAACCACACTGGCACAGTGTAACTAGATAATGTGCTACACCGTCAACCACACTGGCACAGTGTAACTAGATAATGTGCTACACCGCCAACCACACTGGCACAGTGTAACTAGATAATGGGCTACACCGTCAACCACACTGGCACAGTGTAACTAGATAATGGGCTACACCGTCAACCACACTGGCACAGTGTAACTAGATAATGGGCTACACCGTCAACCACACTGGCACAGTGTAACTAGATAATGGGCTACACCGTCAACCACACTGGCACAGTGTAACTAGATAATGGGCTACACCGTCAACCACACTGGCACAGTGTAACTAGATAATGGGCTACACCATCAACCACACTGGCACAGTGTAACTAGATAATGGGCTACACCGTCAACCACACTGGCACAGTGTAACTAGATAATGGGCTACACCATCAACCACACTGGCACAGTGTAACTAGATAATGGGCTACACCGTCAACCACACTGGCACAGTGTAACTAGATAATGGGCTACACCATCAACCACACTGGCACAGTGTAACTAGATAATGGGCTACACCGTCAACCACACTGGCACAGTGTAACTAGATAATGGGCTACACCGTCAACCACACTGGCACAGTGTAACTAGATAATGGGCTACACCGTCAACCACACTGGCACAGTGTAACTAGATAATGGGCTACACCGTCAACCACACTGGCACAGTGTAACTAGATAATGGGCTACACCGTCAACCACACTGGCACAGTGTAACTAGATAATGGGCTACACCATCAACCACACTGGCACAGTGTAACTAGATAATGGGCTACACCGTCAACCACACTGGCTCAGTGTAACTAGATAATGGGCTACACCATCAACCACACTGGCACAGTGTAACTAGATAATGGGCTACACCGTCACCCACACTGGCTGCATGTACTAGATAATTGGCTAACACCATCACCACCACACTGGCACAGTGTAACAGATAATGGGCTACACCGTCAAACCACATCTGCAACAGTGTAAACTAGATAATGCTACACCGTCACCACACTGGCACATGTAACTAGATAATGGGCTACACCGTCAACCACACTGGCACAGTGTAACTAGATAATGGGCTACACCATCAACCACACTGGCACAGTGTAACTAGATAATGGGCTACACCGTCAACCACACTGGCACAGTGTAACTAGATAATGGGCTACACCGTCAACCACACTGGCACAGTGTAACTAGATAATGGGCTACACCGTCAACCACACTGGCACAGTGTAACTAGATAATGGGCTACACCGTCAACCACACTGGCACAGTGTAACTAGATAATGGGCTACACCGTCAACCACACTGGCACAGTGTAACTAGATAATGGGCTACACCATCAACCACACTGGCACAGTGTAACTAGATAATGGGCTACACCGCACCACAACTGGCACAGTTTAAACTAATAAGGGGCTAACACCGTCAACCACACGCACAGTTTTAACTAGATAATGGGCTACACCGTCAACCACACTAGCACAGTGTAACTAGATAATGTGCTACACCGTCAACCACACTGGCACAGTGTAACTAGATAATGTGCTACACCGTCAACCACACTGGCACAGTGTAACTAGATAATTGTGCACACCGTCAACCACACGGCACAGTGTAACTAGATATGTGCTACACCATCAACCACACTGGCACAGTGTAACTAGATAATGTGCTACACCGTCAACCACACTGGCACAGTGTAACTAGATAATGGGCTACACCGTCAACCACACTGGCACAGTGTAACTAGATAATGGGCTACACTGCCGTCAACCACACTGGCACAGTGTAACTAGATAATGGGCTACACTGCCGTCAACCACACTGGCACAGTGTAACTAGATAATGGGCTACACTGCCGTCAACCACACTGGCACAGTGTAACTAGATAATGTGCTACACCGTCAACCACACTGGCACAGTGTAACTAGATAATGTGCTACACCGTCAACCACACTGGCACAGTGTAACTAGATAATGGGCTACACCGTCAACCACACTGGCACAGTGTAACTAGATAATGTGCTACACCATCAACCACACTGGCACAGTGTAACTAGATAATGGGCTACACCGTCAACCACACTGGCACAGTGTAACTAGATAATGGGCTACACCGTCAACCACACTGGCACAGTGTAACTAGATAATGGGCTACACTGCCGTCAACCACACTGGCACAGTGTAACTAGATAATGTGCTACACCGTCAACCACACTGGCACAGTGTAACTAGATAATGTGCTACACCGTCAACCACACTGGCACAGTGTAACTAGATAATGTGCTACACCGTCAACCACACTGGCACAGTGTAACTAGATAATGTGCTACACCGTCAACCACACTGGCACAGTGTAACTAGATAATGGGCTACACCGTCAACCACACTGGCACAGTGTAACTAGATAATGTGCTACACCGTCAACCACACTGGCACAGTGTAACTAGATAATGGGCTACACCGTCAACCACACTGGCACAGTGTAACTAGATAATGGGCTACACCGTCAACCACACTGGCACAGTGTAACTAGATAATGGGCTACACCGTCAACCACACTGGCACAGTGTAACTAGATAATGGGCTACACCGTCAACCACACTGGCACAGTGTAACTAGATAATGGGCTACACCGTCAACCACACTGGCACAGTGTAACTAGATAATGTGCTACACCATCAACCACACTGGCACAGTGTAACTAGATAATGGGCTACACCGTCAACCACACTGGCACAGTGTAACTAGATAATGTGCTACACCGTCAACCACACTGGCACAGTGTAACTAGATAATGGGCTACACCGTCAACCACACTGGCACAGAAGAAAAGTCTTAGAATCACTGTACATGATGATAATGTCCACCATGAATCTAGACTGTGGCCTTAACTCTACGTGGATCACCTTGACTAGTAAATAAACACAGTTATAGCACATCATCTAGTTACACTGGTGAAGGTTCTTAGACTGAAATACTTTTTTAATATTCCAACTTACATAAGCTACAACGTTCAAGCTTTATTAACTATTAAAGTGAATTGTTAGTAAATAATTACTGACAAACAAAAGTAGCTGTACCTTATAAATAGCCTTGCAAATTGTAGAAGCTTCTTTATCAGGGATTGGAATAACCTCAACAAACTTGGTGAAATAATCACTCAATGTCATAATGTATTAGTTGCCACCAGTGAAATTGGTCCAATTAAGTCTATACCAATGTGATGCCAAGGGGGAACTACAGGCACCGGGTGAAGTTCACACTTTGCTGTACTCAATTTCTGTTGGTCCTTTGGCACACAAACAGCAACCTACCACACAAATCAATAAGCAAGCAAGCAAGCAAGCAATTTAATCACAAATAGCTAATATAGAATTAATAAATAATAAAAAATATAATAAAAATAAATATAAAATAAATAATAAATATATAATATGTAAACATAATATAATTAATAATAAATAATAATAATAAAAAATAGCTAAAAAATAAAAATTAAAAATTAATTTTTTTTCTTACCATTTCTTGAATATCCTTAGGTCAGTAAAATCTTTCACTTATCCTAGCCAAGGTTTTTTGAATGCGAAAATGTCTAGAAGTTGGGTAAGAATGACAATACTTTTTGATTCTCTGTCTTTCGATTGGGTCAATGATAACTCTTACCTATAATAATTAGATCTCTCTAGTTTATGATTATGTTGTTTGCCTCAGTACCATTTGTGCGAATATAATGAATCCCCATGCTTCAGCACAAATTTTTTGGCCTGTCTCATTATTCTCCTCTCATTTTTTGAAGACTCATCTGGATAATTTACACTTACCACATAAGTGCAAACATTCTTTATTAGTTCATCTTCAATGCTCACTGTCATAAACATACAGGCAAGATGAATTACTTCACTGTCACGAACATACAGGCAAGATGAATTACTTCACCAGTGAAATACAGTACTTGTTTTATTATTATAATTATTATCTTTTTTTTTTCATCCTGCTGTAACAAACTTTTGCAGGGTAGCTATATATTAGGGGAAAAAATTTTTTTTACAATACATTCTAAATAATTTACCAGCATTTAACCATTCTTCATTACTCAGGTGAATTATCCTCTTCCAATTCACTAACTCTCAACTAACTACAAAGTCTCCTGACTTAACTCTTGCAGGCTAGAAGAAAGAGAGAAGTGTTAAAAAAAAATTCTGAATACGGCAGGAGGGCTGATACAATGAAGCACCAAAGGTGCGAACCCTTAGCGCTATTAAACACTACCTTGCTATTACAATATAATCTCCATCCAAAAGAAAAAGTAATGTTAGCTATTTTAATGAGGCATGAAATAACTTGACCAATCAAAATGGTACATGGAAACGCTGTCTTCATAAGAGAAGAAGCTAAACTAGCCAGATACACTCACCGATACGCACACGAAACTTCACTTCTTTCAACTCTGCTGGCTGCAAGAAATTATTTGCTCACGTGATTATGACGTGACGCTTTGCCCATATAAGCTGGTACCTACCGCGGAGCTGAAATCTTCACGTTTTCTCAACGATTAGCCCGAAATTCAAAAAAGTAGCACAACAAAAGGTCTTAAATCTTCGTCCTGAGTAAGTTCATCAGACAGACAGACAAACAAACAGACAAACAAACAGACAGGACTACTATAGCCCTCTCGCGCATGCGCGATGAGGGTTAATAATGGTGATGAATTATTGTTGAAATAAGTGATAATAAGCTTTCTGATGCCGTCTATTCAGTGCGCTGTGCGTAGCTAGGCTGGAGCACCGGAGGGAGACCGAAATTTGCAAGGGGGGACCAAATTTGCAAGGGGGGACCAAATTTGACAACAAAAGCGGTCCAGCCGGAACGAATTTTTCAGGGGACCATATTTTTTGTGACAGGTCACACAATTGAAAATCGGGGATTTTGTTTGTTCTGACCACAGCACTTACTCCTGACCCTGGACCACCTAGCATTTATACCAGACCAGCCCGGCGAAGACCATAAAACCACAAAATTTAAAATTGTCATTCACTTACTTTTTTATGCTATAGATTAAAGAGGTTTTAACATCAATATATCAAGTTCTGACCCTTCGTAAAAACTAGATACTTACTCTCAGGTAAAACATGCTGTTAAAGCGTGTCAGAATCAGTTCATCAAGTGTATACAATTTGCGAATAAATATTATTAATAGTAAATTACAAGAACAACATCAAAGGCAGTCGGTGAGCACAAAAAAGAACTAGTTGAACTAGTAACCTTCCAAATGAGAGATGAGACCAAAAAATAATACAAATTCCAAATCACAAAATTTTAGAGAGAACCAGTAACTGAAGAAGGAAGAGAAAGTACTCAGTAAGAGAGTGATTCATAACAGTAATTAGCTAGTGTGAGAGACAGAAATAGGAATAACAGTGAGCTACAGAATGTGTGAATTAGTTCAAATGTAAATTATTTTAAGACAATCAATAGGTATATTTTTCATACAGTTTCATAAATTTGGCTTCATTAACAGACTTCATATTTTTCTGTAGAACTTTATTCACCTAAACAAAAATTATACTATTGGTATATCAATCAACACTAAAAATCAGTAATCATTGCCAGTAGAGAAATAATTCATACAATTTCCTAACTCAATAATGCATTCTCCACCGTTTAAGCTGTACAAGTGTTTCACAGCCCCATGAAAGGCCCCTCCTCCAGCTAGTACTAGACATGTGCCATTAGAAGCTATGGTCTTCTCTAACTGAGCCACATAGCCTGGACTTAGTACTGGAATGAGATCTTTATATCTCTTCAAATGTCTGTTCATAGCTCGAGGATGTCTCAAGAGCTTTCTGTAGAACCTCTGGACTGCTCCTATTAATCTTCTGTAAGAAATGAGATTACTGCTTCCTCTTGTGTATGCTGAACCATACGGTCCCACATCAGTAGCCACAAACACATCTGAGATTCCTTGCTCTAGCTTCAGTTGCTTGACTGCATTAACAACCTCATCTAGACACTGATTTAACGTTTCCTTCTTCTCCCTCGTTGTCATCCTTTTAAATACTTTTGAACACAAAATATATTCAGTTCTGACCATAACACTAATGTATCCTTTCCTGCTAGCTTGTGGCATATATTCCCTCACATATCTACTAGTCAAGTCTAACAAATGGGGACTACTATGAATTGGACTCTTAAACTTCGACCTGTGACAATCTGTTGTTGTCATACCTATTCTGAATAAATCACCATTGCCACCTGAAAAACCTCCAAAATGGTTGAATATTACAAATGTATCACTGGGACTGTAATCGCCATATACGGTTTCAAAAAAATCTTCTTGAGTGTAAGAAAAGCTTGGTTTGAAACAAACTGTTCTAACCAAATTCACATGATGAAATTTAGCAAATTTCGTGGAAAATTTGGCAAACAACTTGGATTCAAAAAAGTCCTCCTCACATTCCATACACTGACCTGATTCACACATCTTAGCCACTATAATCATTTGCTTGGGCATGTGATCTATGAATGAACTCCAGCTAATTAAAGGGGCTAGATTATTAGCATAAACATACTCACTCCACTCATTTATGTCAATAATGTCAGAGAGTTTGACAGTATTCTCAAACTTTTGACCTTCTGCATAACGAGGACCAGCTTTTCTGTCTGGCTTAACGGTGCCATTATCGGGATAAGGGTTGAGGTTGAATCCCAGCAAGGAGCCATAGTGTAGAAATGGCTCCACTACTCTCACATCTCCTGGTAGAGTGGACGCCCAGCATTGCAGAGACAGAGTGTTCCACATTGACCCTGTCAGTTGATCTGAATAGTGAGTGGCCAGCACATAGCCAGTTCTTGTAGAGGAGAATACTTTAAAGGCGCTGAGGAATAAATTTGATGGCCGGTCTATATTGCTGATTAATTTTATGGAAGATTTATAGATTCTGTTGAAGTTAAGCAATAAAAAAGATGAAACCAATAACATCAACGCAAGATACAACACTTTAATACCATTCATTACGGTACTGTATAAAGTTCTTTACCGACCCAGAGAAACAGCGCTACCTAGGATACCATTCGCCGCCGGTGTAAAATTAATGGATGACGTTATGTGCAGAACGGCTGACCCTCACCTTTGACCTCAGAGCGCGGCCAATCAAATGAACTTTGAACCTTAAGCACGTGCGCATGCTCATATGGCTGACCGTCGATGCGGGGCTGACCATCTCTGCGGGGGCTACCGTCTCTGCGAGACTGCTGACCACTTCTGCGGGGCTGACCATCTCTGCGTTGCTGAACATTGCTGCGGGGCTGACCATTGCTGAGGGGTTGACCATCTCTGTGGGGCTGACCACCATTTGTGTGCCGACAGACCCACCCCAAGCAGCACCTCAATCATGCTAGTACATGATCACTTGGAAAAATAGCTGTGGGTACACATCAATATTTTGCAACTGTAGTTTTATAATTATAATACTTGTTCACACAACAATCAAAGGGTGTGGCTTCAATTTTGGGCGTGACTGCTTATTCTAAAAGTTGAAGCAAATGTTATACTGGTGACACATATTCTTAAGTCGACAGACCACAACTCCATAAAGTGAATGGAGCAAACTACATGTGTATATATCTAGTAGCAACACGTACTTTTCCTGGGTCCATGTATCTCACTCGCCTCCTCCTCCCTTCCCCCCTCCCCCACCCCAATTTGTTCATAGAAATGTTTCTCCAATGTGTTAGAGTAAATGGTAGCATTGTGCGATGACTCAAGGCAGCACTAAGAGGTCACTAACTTTAGAAACCTTGAGTACTATGTTAGTCAACTTTATTCTGAAAATGCAGTCTGTTTGTATGCTAGTATAACATTCCCAATGCCATTGACAAAATACTAATGAACTATTCCATAAAAATAAAATACTGTAAATTTCCAGTATGAAGAAGCTCTTAAAGAGTTGGATTATGACAGTGTCAGTGATAAGTTTAGTTGTCCTCAATGTTCCAGTAGATTTTCCTTCAAACAAGGATTGAATCGTCACTGGAAACGTATCCATGGCAATTCCTTGGACACTCTTGCATCTCAAACCTGTAACAAAGAAGGGTAAGTAATTACATGTTACCAAAGGTTCAGTGCTCCTTTCAGGAACACAATGCTGTTTTCACTACAGTACAGTACAGCACTTGATGTTACACTGCTCATCTCTACTTGATAAAGGTCTCAATAATAACCATTAAATAGGAATGCTTAATTAGAAAACTAAATATACATTATGAATGTAAGAAGGAAAAAAAAGCAAGAAAGTACCTCTTACTAAGATGAATGAAAGAGACCACAATGGCACTTTATATACTACACACATGTACATGTGTAAGTGTATACAATATATGAGTTTGTACATGAGGAAACCAGGTGTGACGAGCCCCACAACAAAAACTTTAATTTGTACAGACATAGCAGCAAAAGCTCTACAATTTACTCATGGGCTGATGCAATACTTTGTAATAATTGAAACTCATTTCTCAATGATTTTACATGCCACAGTTGTTCATGTATGTGCATGTGATACAGAGAGTACCAGTACTTATGATTGCAACATTGTGCTCATATCTATCAGGATCCTGTACAAATGGCATCAAAATGTTGGATGGCTTCACTAAACTTTGCTCTAATTACAAAAATGGGGTGTTGCTTGCCAGTCAGAAAGTATTCAGATGGACTCCTCTTGTTACAAACAATGCAAAAGTAGTAAATTTAAGAGCAATGCAAACAGTGAGGAAGATGATTCGGTATGGGTGGGCTCTAAGTAGTCTCGCGTACCCAGACCCTTTACCAATTGCTGCGCGGGAAAAGGGTCTGGTAGACTGACATTGAGCAGTTTGTTCTTGCTTAGTCAGCAAGTGGTTAACTGTGGTTCAATTAGTGTGGGTGTAAATCGTTAAATATTTTCAGGCGCGTGAATTGTTCAGATCAGTAGGCAGAGCTTGTTCTGTATTGCCATGAAGAAATGTTACTTGTGCAAGCATGACAAAAACCTAAGGTACCATGGCATACACAATGGCCCGTGCACAAAGCAACAACTGTATTTTGCTGCTAAGCGAAACTTCCAACTGCAGATATCTTAAAAAAGCTAGTCCAAGTCACTGCTTAGCATAACTAATGGCATTACCTAAAGGAAGAGTTTTGACACAGCTGTTGGAGAGTTGTGCACAGAAATACTACACGCGCAAAAGTTTGAGCAGTCTTATGTCACAGGATATTACGTCACCTATTGTTTGCGGTCTCCCCAATTAGCAAGGGGAACTGAACAAACTGCTCAATGTCAGTCTACCAGACCCTTTTCCCGCGTAGCGATTGGTAAAGGGTCTGGCTGCGCGAGACTATTCTCTAAGGGCAAGTTTTTTTGGGGGTTGCAGGTGTTCATGCGAGAAATCACATTTTAAAGTTGTGTCAAAATATTATGCCCCCCCCCCCCCTTCCCCTCCCCACTTCCTACGCCACTCAAACCATATCTTTGAAAAAATATGTAGACACACTGACAAACTTCAGTTCCTTCCCCTACTCTAAACTTGGGGCTGAAGAAGCCTGTAGCAGAGAAAATAAATGCACTGCCAGTAGCAGAGAAAATAAATGCACTGGGAGTTTATATAAAACCAAACTTTGTGGGACTACGGGGGAGAGGGGGAGATGGTTTATTTGAATAGATGAATTAGGTAAACACTTAATGCAAAACTATAGCAGAGACATTTGGAAAAGCTGAGCAGAGGATAAAGGGTAGGAGCAGGTTGTAGCATTACTAATTAACATCTCCTTTTCCTCACTCAATTACGCAGATTCCCATTAATTGGGTTAACTGAAAAACAACAACAACAAACAAATAACTTCATCAAGTGATACTATTATGGATAAATTAATAATGCTAGTAGAGACGTGTCAATTGGCGAGAAATAATCACGATAATTCAACCCTTTCACAAGCAATAGTGCCTCACAGAGCTCTGTGTTCAGTCAGCACTTAGTAACCATACTACAAAAGCAAATTGTAGTTAAATAGTGATCCAATATAAAGTTCCTTTTTTTTTTTCAACCCCATGACAGCTGTGACTTCTGAAATTGTGCTTAAGTGTAAATCTCTACTCATACAAATCACTCACTCACAAGAAAGGGAATCTCAGCTTAAGGAAGAGAAGAGGGTGGAGGAATTTAGTTTAAAGAAGGGGGAAAGGTGTGTCCTCCTTTCGGTATCAAACATTGCAGAAATCATTAGTGACCTTAATATTGGTACACTTCGTTTTCAAAAGGCTTTATCTTTCATTAATGCAAAAAGCAACAACAGATATCACTATCTGTTGTTGATTTATCTTTCATTAATGCAAAAAGCAACAACAGATATCACTATCTGTTGTTGATTTTTACATTAATGAAAGATAAAGCCTCTTGAAATGATAGTCAACAAGGCAGTACTCATTGTGACATAAAAAAACAACGTACATTACTGAAGGTTTTCTTTACCAATAAATGTGAACATCTCAACAAGAGTAACTAGTGCAGTGAAGACCCACTAGCGGGTATGGTAGCGTCAGAGTTCCAGTAAGAACAGTCAATGACAGTGTTCTAAGTGATAAATATAAACAAAAAAATGGAACATCAATGATGCACGACGATCGACAGTACACGAAAATAAGAACAAATAAGCATGCGTGAATACTAATGATGAAATAAGATGTAATGTTATAGTTGTTCTGGCAGTCAGAGAAAACATGAAAGTTTGAGAAAACATGGAGCTGTTGGCTTCACATAGGGTACTAACTGTTGTGGAAAAGGTCTCCCTATCGTCACGTCGTAATCATGTGAGCAAATAATTTCTTGCAGTTTGAGATAGTTTTGCTTAATCCTGAGAATTTAACAGAGAGCGAAATAAAGATAGGTTGTAAAAGATTCTACTAAACTTTTCTAAGCAGTACAAAACATCAGAACCATCTTTACATACATGTAAGTATTTTGAAGAATACTACATATGTTGCACTTGTAATACATGTAACTAAACTATTGGTCGCTCAATGTAATACACGTACATTACATGTTATTTCACAAAAATGGGCAATGTGCTACAGGAAGATTGGCCTTGCTGATGTAGATACAAGACATGTTTGTAGTAACGTTTTTAACACATGGTGGAATTCTAATATTAAATTAATTTGCTTCCATCAGCTCAAAGAATACACAGGCAGCGAGAGAGTGAGCCTGAGTACTAGGCAGTGAGCCTGAGAATACCTAGCCAGTGAGCCTGAGAATAAATAGGCAGTGAGCCTGAGACTACATAGGCAGTGAGCCTGAGAATACATAGGCAGTGAGCCTGAGAATACATAGGCAGTGAGCCTGAGAATACATATGCGGTGATCCTGAGACTACATAGGCAGTGAGCCTGAGAATACTTAGGCAGTGAGCCTGAGAATAGATAGGCAGTGAACCTGAGAATACATATGCGGTGAGCCTGAGACTACATAGGCAGTGAGCCTGAGACTACATAGGTAGTGAGCCTGAGAATACATAGGTAGTGAGCCTGAAAATACATAGGCAGTGAGCCTGAGAATACATATGCGGTGAGCCCGAGACTACATAGGCAGTGAGACTGAGAATAGATATGTGGTGAGCCTGAGACTACATAGGCAGTGAGCCTGAGTGTGAGGATGGGTAAGAACAAGAACAATACTCAAGCATGATAATACACCAGTGGTGAGTCTGGCTGTGGCAAGGCAGCACACGAGTGCGAGATAGGCGGCGAACCTGATAGTTGGAACTAGATATCCGGGTGTGGGACTAGATAGGTGGCTAGTTTGAGTACGAGAATAGATAGGCAGTGAGCCCGAGAGTGCACGAATACATTGGTGAGCTAGAGAGCAAGAATGCCTTAACAGCATTGGGTGTGAAAACAGATAGACAGTAACTTGAGTGTGAG
>WLWD01001289.1_pt1 | contig 18816 bp, 13 predicted proteins | sample 6712731 | NCBI WGS metagenome assembly WLWD01 (sample SAMN12718690, study PRJNA576275) | sponge metagenome | isolation source: marine sponge | host: Mycale hentscheli | place: New Zealand: South Island, Marlborough, Capsize Point | collected 2014-11-01
CGTAAAATTAGGCATAGCATTGCCTGCCGCACATCCATTTTTTACTCAGCCAGCCTTCTGAGGGGTTTAATATTTTTTACTTTTTTTAACAAAGTTATTAACAGGTAAAAAACAATTTCAAGAGTTCTATCATCTAATACAATGTGAATGTGTTTTTTATGCTCTTTGACATCTAAATTGATTTAAGTGGCAGCTGTCATATAATTGAGAATTTTAGATCCTTTCTTGGTTAAGGATTGTAAATAGTTTAGTTCATTATATGGGATTTTATCCTGCCAACATCGAAACATGATTCGAATCCATTTGAATGCAAGAGTCCGAAGAATGACATTATGAGTTTTTCCTTTTTCGATTTGCATACGATAATAGGCAGCTGTCCACAAAGAATATTGGAGAGACTGCCCCGCGTATTCGATGAAGCTCTGGCGCAAATGCTTAGGGCATTTATAGCGAGCCAATGCCACCTTCGATTTTCCACTTGAAATGGTTATAGGGCGCCACGGCAGAATATTTTTGTAAGCTCTCTGGCGACTTATAGCGTTCCCGATCAGCGCCAAATGCACTGGCTAACCGTGCAGAGTGAACGGTCCCTGCCCCTGGGAAACTTCTAAATATTTCAGCATCTGGATGTTGGGGATAAAGTTCTTTAAGTTGTTGTTCATATTCAGCAATGCTCTGAGTGTATTGTTTGAGTAATTGGCATAAGAGTTTCACTTCTATGGGTGAAGTTTTCAATATGGCCTCATCGGAAGTTAAGGGCTGGGTTTGACGAATGAGTTGCAAACGTGTCTCAACAACTTTCTTTTTATAGCAATGATGATCGTGGTAAAATTTTCGCAGGGTAGCATCTTTGACTTTTTGAAGCTTCTGCAACGTTGGCCATTTCATCAGGAAATTCCAAGTTAATGGGGAACAAATGTCCTCACTAACCAGATCTATTGCTTGAGGAAAGTATGCTTTCAACACACTTCTTAGTTGATTGATCACCTGCTTGCGACGATCAACGGCATCTCGCCGGTTTCGAGCAAGGATATCAATTATCCGGACAATTTCTTCAGCTGGTTTCCAAGGAGTCAATTGATTACGATGGTTTGCGACAATTTCGAGAAGTTTTGTTGCATCGTCTGGATCATCTTTTGCCCCACTGGGGCGAAATGCCTCACGAAACTTAGCTAATGTTTTTGGATTAATCGGATAGAGAACAAAAAGATCATGGCAGATCAGAAAATTAATCAATGCTCCTTTACTTTGTTCTAGGCATACGGCGATAGGGCCATTTCTGAAACGGTTACGTAAATAACCGATCCACTGGTTTAACGCTTCAGGACTTTGCTTAATTTGTTGACGCGTGATTTTTTTTCTCCAGGAACCTGAATGCTGATGTCATGTTTTTCATCAGCCCAATCAATGCCGATTAAAGCAACAAATTCTTGAGAGGTTGGTTGTTGGATCATGAGTTCTGCCTCCTATAAAAAGTAAGTGAACAAAAGGTATATATTATGAATGATTCTCATCAACAGCATCGTGTAAAAACACGCCCTTTGATTCTGCGTAATCCTTATAGAATATCTTAGATTGATAATCTTCTGAGTATACGTTAACGAATCAAAGACTCGTATCCGTCGAAATGCTGGCTGTAAACGTTACCGTTAGGAATGGCTTATTCGTAGCGAATACGAGGCGTGTTGAATTTAATTAAAATACATTTTATTAACACCTTTTACGATTTTAATTGTTAATAGGTTTATAACTAATTATAAATTACTATAAGGAATGGCCGAGTTACTCAAACGCAGCTCATAGAGCTTCTACGCCTGATTAATTCATGCGATTCGTCGCGAGAGCGCTTAACTCGCTGCTCATAATAAATTGATTAGGGAAATTTTCACGGCGAAAGTGAATTTTCATTCACTGAGATGTGTTGTGAGCTAATCAGCTTATTTGAGCAGAGGTTAGGGCTCGCTAGCAGAATACTGATGAATTATTCAGGTTAGTTGTCACAACAACGAAAACGGATCAACATCAATCGTTACGTTTATCTTTTTGGGACATTTTACCGAATTAAAAAATTGTTTGATATATTTACTCAACACCATAATTTTATCCGTACACATCAGCACTTGGTAAGTGTATAATCCACGTTTCTTAAAGATCGGACTCGGCAGCGCCGGCGAACACGTAATATGCTTTGGAATTTTTGAAATGAGCAACTCATGACAATACTCCGCATAGCTTCTGACTTTCTCTTCATCTTCTCCCTTAAAGGATAATAACAACAAATGTTCTAACGGGGGCAGCTTTAATTGTCTTCGACTTTCTAGCTCCTGTTTAAAATATGTCGGATAATCCTGGTCAATTGCAGAGATTAAAATTGGGTGAAACGGTGTATATGTTTGAACGATCACACGCCCGGGCAAATCCCCTCTACCTGACCGTCCAGCGACTTGTACAAGTAGTTGAAAAGTCCGTTCGCCTGCTCTGAAATCAGTTAAATTTAGGCATTGATCTGCAAAAATGACGCCAACTACAGTGACATTTGGAAAATGAAGTCCTTTGGCGATCATCTGCGTCCCGATCAGAATATCCACTTCACCAGCGCGAAATGAGGTCAATGCCTGTCGATAAGAATCTTTTTTGGTCATCGTATCCGAATCCATTCTCAATGTGCGGGCATAGGGAAATATTCCCTTCACTGAGGCCTCAATTTTTTCAGTCCCTAATCCACTAAAACGAATCCCCTTATCACTGCATTCGGGACATTTATCCGGCGCTTTAAGAATGGCTCCACATAAATGACACATTAATTGTGATCGGGATTTGTGATACGTAAAGTTCATGGTGCATTCGGAACATTCTGCAACATAGCCACATTGCAAACATTGGAGCTGCGTGGCATAGCCGCGACGATTCAGGAATAACATGACTTGTTCTCCGTTTTCCAATGCGTCATTAACTTCTTTGATCAGTCGCTGTGAAAATATCTGGTATTTTTCATTTTTTTCATATTCAACGCCTAAATCAACAATTCCCATTTTGGGAAGCTGCTGTTCCTCAATACGCTGGGTCAGCGTGACCAAATTATATTTTCCCGTTTGAGCATTATAATAGGATTCCACAGATGGAGTCGCCGTCCCCAGAATAACCGTTGCATTTTCAATTTTACCCCGCATAACGGCTACATCGCGTGCCTGGTAACGGGGTACATTCTCCTGTTTATAGCTGGTTTCATGTTCTTCATCAACGATAATCAGACCTAAATTTCTAAATGGCGCGAACAATGCTGAACGTGCTCCGACAACAATTTTAACACGTCCGTTATTTATTTTATTCCATTCATCAAATCGTTCACCGGAACTTAAATGACTATGCAAAACACTCACTTGCTCACCAAATCGGCCTCTGAAGCGTTCAATTGTTTGTGGAGTCAATGCAATTTCAGGAACCAACACAATTGATTCCTGGTTTTGTTTTAGACATTCTGCAATGCTCTGGAGATATATTTCCGTTTTCCCACTACCGGTAACGCCAAAGAGCAATATCACGTCCTTTTTATCATTGTTAATACTACGAATTACTTCGCTGAATGCATGCGATTGTTCCGTATTTAATGTCAATGGAGATGTTGGAATAATGTGATCGTTTGCGAATGGATCCCGTTCTTCAACTTCATCTTTTAAGACGATATAGTTTTTCGCTTCCATTGAGCGTATCGTTGAGTAAGAAACCTTACATTTTTTTACCACTTCCGTTAGTGAGCATTGATGATTGCTTGCAAGAAACCTTAGAACATCTGCCTGTTTTTCCGCCTTGTTATTGAGGGTTTGCAAAATGACTGGCGCCGCCTCCTTATTCTTAAGGTAGACTATTTTCGTGTTTCTTCCTCTGTAATCAAACGCCCTCGAACTGCGGCAGGGAGCAATGCCTTTATGGCTTGCTCTTTGGTGCAACAATAATAATCCGCCATCCATTTACCCAACACCACCAGAGACGGCGATATCATTGGTTTGTTGCCAATGATGCTGTCAATCTCTTTCAGATTAGGAAAATCGCTTTGTTCGCAAAGGTCAATCACAAATCCATTCCTGTTACCATTTCCAAATGGCGCCTTGACCATCGAGCCAATCTCAATATTTAAGGCTAAATGTGGTGGGATTTTATAATCGAATGTCTTATCAAGGGAGAGATTTATGATAATTCGTGCAATGTGATGATGACTGGGCATAGGGCACCTAAAAATTCTCGATTGTGAATAGTTAGAACCCCGTTCGCAAAGGCACTACTGTTTCGAATGCCCGTTTTTGTTTTTCGAACGGGGTCTGGTTACCGAAACGCACATAACAACATTGAGAGTCAAAATCCGCTGGCGGGACGCCGAACGGCGGAGAGATCAGGGTATTATGAATTTTCATCGTGTGGCAGAAACGTGTTTAAAAAAAGTCCGCCTGATGGAAACTGTTTCAACCCCGAATAACGTCACAACCCGTTGATATTATGTGATATGATGACTCGTAATAGAAAATTTATGAATAATGCAGGTCAAGTATCATATGCTCAAAACATGGTAAGTAAAGACAAAAATGCACATTGCAAACGTGAATTCAATATTATCGCACTACTCGTTTTTGGGGTCAATCTGGGGTCTACCTCATTTTATTAGTAAGGATAAAATCATATCATTCATCTTTTTTGAAAGACAATGATGCTGAATTGATGCAATATCGTTTGTTGGTTGGGGCAGGGCCGTCGTTAAATACATGGCCAAGATGCGAATCGCAACGCCCGCACATCACCTCAATCCTCTGCATCCCAAAGCTGCGATCAATCTCTGTTTTTACATTCTTGTCGTTGATTGGATCCCAGAAACTGGGCCAGCCCGTACCAGAATCAAATTTAGTATCCGATTCAAATAAAGGATGTCCGCAGGCAACGCAATTATAGGCGCCTTCCTCCTTATTATTATAGAAGCTTCCGGTAAATGCACGTTCTGTTCCTTTTTCCCGGCAAACATAATACTGTTCTGGCGTTAGTTTTGCTTTCCATTCTTCTTCGGACAGCACAATTTTATCAGATTTACTTTGATCACTCATAATGTGTTCCTTTTCCTTCACTGGGTTTGGTTGTGAATTTACCTGATCACAACCTGCAAAGAATACAATTAAATAAAGCAATAATAGACATAGCATTAGTGGATTATAGTTTTTTTTCTGCACCATTGTATTTCCTTTTTTTAAGTATTACGATAGCTGTATGGATGAGGCGTTGGAACATTTACATTTGCTTACCCGGGTTGTCCAATTCGCAATTTATTAATCAACGATATATTCTATTTGTTGCAAATTTAATGTCGGCATTTAAAGAATGCGCAGCGCCTGGAAATTGCACCAATAAACGCCAATGCTTCAATTTTATTATGTGCCCAAAATATGTGTTTCAGTCAAGTAAAATACTTCAGTCCACGTCAGGCCGTGAACGTGTAACGATACGATTTAGTATCTTATCAATAATATTCGTGTATTTTTTGGCAAGAGTTTAATAATTCAGAGCTGGAATCAATATGGTTTCTTTAAGTTTTTGAGCGGTTATAACCAGTTCTTTTCCCAACTTTGTCAAGTAGTATTTGTATGTTTTACCTGTCTTTTTTATAAGACCAAACACATTAAGTCTTTTAATAAGCCTTGATGTTTTGCTGGTATTAAACGCGGGTAGTCTGGCCCTTATATCTTTGTTTTTAAATCCTGTGATGTTGTATTCCCCCCGCAGAACAGTAAGTAATAAGGACAGGTCTTCATGATAAAATAAATTGAACCCTTTGTAATTTCTGTTGCTCTGTTTTTTAGCTTGTGTGATTTTGTCGAGTCTTTTACGTCCGACTGTTTTGTTGTCAAAGGCAGAAATAAATTCCAAATATCGTTTATTGGAAGCCCTGAACAATAAACCTAACACTGAAAGGCTGTAAATGTTTTTTCCCAAAGGGGCATAGCACATGGATTTGCTGCCGTCACGGTGTTCAACCTCACGGTAGTGTTTAAAAAAACTGATATCATTAGTTGTGGTTTCAAGACGGAGCAATTTGGAGAATTTGTCATACATTTTAATTGAGCTTTTACCCATTGTATGTTTAATACGGCTCCCTTCGATACGGATATTATAATTGTTGCCTATTTCGCCCTGGCATCTGGGATCTATTTTGTGTCCGAGAAAAGTGGCAATGTTATCCGGTTTTACCGTATGTATAGCAGTTGCAGTCAGTTCTGAATATATCGATTGTCGGTCTTCCTAGTTTTTAAAAACAATATCTGTAGCATATTCAGTCTGCATTATGCTCCAATGGCATACCTGATTGAATGATGCATGTACCGGACAATATGTTTTGGCTAGTTCATCAAGTCTTTTGTGTATTTTTTGAATGTCCATATTCTCGCAGACAGTTTGCGCCTTGTCAAAATCTTCGATGTAATCAAATGCGTTGTCTATCATAGAATACTTTATGCCTTGTTTGTCCAGTTCGTTGGCTAATATATTGTGCCCGTTAATATATATCTGTAATTTAAACGGGCGCCAAGTAGGAACTCTGACATAGCCGTAACCAAGATAAGGGTCAATGAAATAGAAGTAATAGTGCAAACATTTACCTTGCGTACCTTTGAGGAATGTTTTGCCCGACTCTTTGTCATGCCATGGTTTATAACTGCTACAGGCTTCCATGGCTGAAATAATATGGGGCAAGCCTGTATGAATCCCTTTTTTATCCAAAACTTTTTTAACTAAATCTTCTTTGCGGATATGTGATTTCGCCACAAATTCTACTTCAATATTATTGTCTTTTGCTATCTGTTGAGCATTGGCTCGCAATTGATTCTTAAACGGTTCCGCAAATTTGGGATAGTCAAAAATACGTTCTCCTTGACCGCAAAGGTAGGATGTCATCCCTTGGGCATAACATATTTGAGGGAGTGTCCCCGTTATTATCAATCTATCGAAACAGCTAAGAACACCACTAATTTTTTCTTTGTACGTTGATGTGAGTAATTCCATTTTATTTACGTTTATTTTGAGATGTTTTACAGGATAGTTTACACTTTTGAGTATGCTGTAATAGATAACGCAAAAAAAATAATATCAATCAATCCCACAGGACCAACAAGAAATGTCGAATTTTGAAGTTTTTTCCTTCGTTTATTCATAATTCCTTGTTCGACATTCGATATTCAGGAATATTCTGGGGAAAAGCGTAAACTAACTACTTTCTGACGCCTGATGTGAAGCATCCCTTTGTTTCAATGTTAAATCATTCCTGTTTGGTTGTGGCTTGTCCACGTTAGTATCTTATCAATAATATTCGTGTATTTTTTGGCAAGAGTTTAATAATTCAGAGCTGGAATCAATATGGTTTCTTTAAGTTTTTGAGCGGTTATAACCAGTTCTTTTCCCAACTTTGTCAAGTAGGTATTTGTATGTTTTACCTGCCCTTTTTATAAGACCAAACACATTAAGTCTTTTAATAAGCCTTGATATTTTGCTGGTATTAAACGCGGGTAGTCTGGCCCTTATATCTTTGTTTTTAAATCCTGTGATGTTGTATTCCCCCCGCAGAACAGTAAGTAATAAGGACAGGTCTTCATGATAAAATAAATTGAACCCTTTATAATTCCTGTTGCTCTGTTTTTTAGCTTGTGTGATTTTGTCGAGTCTTTTACGTCCGACTGTTTTGTTGTCAAAGGCAGAAATAAATTCCAAATATCGTTTATTGGAAGCCCTGAACAATAAACCTAACACTGAAAGGCTGTAAATGTTTTTTTCAAAGGGGCATAGCACATGGATTTGCTGCCGTCACGGTGTTCAACCTCACGGTAGTGTTTAAAAAAACTGATATCATTAGTTGTGGTTTCAAGACGGAGCAATTTGGAGAATTTGTCATACATTTTAATTGAGCTTTTACCCATTGTATGTTTAATACGGCTCCCTTCGATACGGATATTATAATTGTTGCCTATTTCGCCTTGGTATCTGGGATTTATTTTGTGTCCGAGAAAAGTGGCAATGTTATCCGGTTTTACCGTATGTATAGCAGTCGCAGTCAGTTCTGAATATATCGATTGTCGGTCTTCCTAGTTTTTAAAAACAATATCTGTAGCATATTCAGTCTGCATTATGCTCCAATGGCATACCTGATTGAATGATGCATGCACCGGACAATATGTTTTGGCTAGTTCATCAAGTCTTTTGTGTATTTTTTGAATGTCCATATTCTCGCAGACAGTTTGCGCCTTGTCAAAATCTTCGATGTAATCAAATGCGTTGTCTATCATAGAATACTTTATGCCTTGTTTGTCCAGTTCGTTGGCTAATATATTGTGCCCGTTAATGTATATCTGTAATTTAAACGGGCGCCAGGCAGGAACTCTGACATAGCCGTAACCAAGATAAGGGTCAATGAAATAGAAGTAATAGTGCAAACATTTACCTTGCGTACCTTTGAGGAATGTTTTGCCCGACTCTTTGTCATGCCATGGTTTATAACTGCTACAGGCTTCCATGGCTGAAATAATATGGACCAAGCCTGTATGAATCCTTTTTTATCCAAAACTTTTTTAACTAAATCTTCTTTGCGGATATGTGATTTCGCCACAAATTCTATTTCAATATTATTGTCTTTTGCTATCTGTTGAGCATTGGCTCGCAATTGATTCTTAAACGGTTCCGTAAATTTGGGATAGTCAAAAATACGTTCTCCTTGACCACAAAGGTAGGATGTCATCCCTTGGGCATAACATATTTGAGGAAGTGTCCCCGTTATTATCAATCTATCGAAACAGCTAAGAACACCACTAATTCTCTGCAACAAATCGTGGATGCTTGACATGCTCTTTCATGCGGTTAACCACACCCTCAAAATTCTTGCTGTCGATCCTCAATGGCGCGTCAACGGACAACTCGGATTTATCGCGGCGCTTCATAGCTGGTCACAAACGCTCATGGACCATTTCCACCTGCACGTTCTGGTACCGGCTGGAATTATTGACTGTCAAGAACATTTCAAACCAATTCGGGAAGATTATCTCTTCAGAAACGATTCCATGGCCAAACTCTTCAAGATACGGTACCTGAATAAGTTGCGCCTTGCTTATCGGAATAACAAGATTGAGTTCCACGGGAAAACTGCCCGCTACCGGGAACCGGATGCCTTTAACACCCTTATTCGAAGCGCCGCAGATAAGAATTGGAACGTGTTCGCCAAACGTCCGTTTGACGGACCCCGGCAAGTACATACTCAGTGGTCCCCGTTTTGCCCTCAAACCTAATTTCTTCTTACTGAATCGTTTTTTGCAGGAAATATAAAGAAAACAAAAAATCAGAATTTTTTCAAGGTCAAATCGTTTTTCACGATGATATTATTTTTTAATTTCCCTGGTAACATTGAATTTATTTCCTCCTGACTCATATCGCCGTTTTTTTCTATACACTTCTCAAGGTAATACTGCAAGTAAGTTCGTGGATTGATATTATTCTGTTTACATGTTTGAATGATCGAATACATACAGGCGGACAATTCCCCGCCCCAAAGTGAATGGTTTCCAATATAATTGTTTCTTCCCAGAGCACATGGTCTTATTCCGTTTTCCATTTTATTATTATCCATCGGGATTTCGGGATTTCGGGATTTCGGGATTTCGGGATTACCAACAAATATAATCAGTCCCTCCCAGTGATTTTTCATTGATATCATTGCTTTAAGTCTGGCTTCATGAACTTCATCTTCATCAGCCTTAATCTCAACGTTGATTTCTTTTCCCATGTCATGAATGGCTTCACGTAATCTCGAATCGTGTTCTAAAAACATATCACTTCCGGGAGGATGTTTTACTCTCTGATTATTAATTTTGTACAGTTCGGCGATTTTCAACAACCATTCCTCTGCCCATCTGAGCAGTCCGTGCTCTTCGGGATATTTTTTTTTAATGTCAGTGAAATCTCTTCTCACATGAGCCCAGCAATAGGCCAGAAGAACCAAACCCAAACCGGCCAACATTTTGTAGGCAGAATACCTGTCTACATTCAATATTTTCAATTTCTCCTCAGGAATTTCAACTGGTTCTTTTAGTTGTACTATATCGGTAATCCCCAGAAGAGTTTTCGCAGGAACAGAAGCGCTTCTTGTGCCGTCAAGAACGAAAATAGCAACATCTTCAGATTTGAATCCCCACATATACCATAATTTTTTCATGGCGTCACAAAGCATGTACCAGCGAGTTTCATCAGCGTGCCATCTTATTCCATTTTGCAATTCAATAATAAGTTCTTTATAAAGAGGTTCCAAATATTGTTTTCAAACCACCGAAAACAGTTCCTGGAATCATATTGACTTCGTGTTGCTGCATGTCGAAAATTTGACGCTGAATCGGTATATGCTGTTGATATTTATCGATAAGAATATCAATCCATACTTCCAACCCATATTTTCCCTGCTGAATGAGTTTAGCCGGCATGGGAGCTGTTATTATTTTGGGAACGCCAGGGGCGTAATTCGCAGGAGGAGTATATTTACGCCTGATAGTACGTTCCACGTACCATTCGACTTTTTTTCTGATCGTGTATGATACTTCATCCATGCCGTTCTGTTCCGTCCAATTCTCCGCCGGAATTCCATGAATGACTTCTCCCTCAGGCAGCCTAATAATTCTATCCACAATCTGCAGCCCTTTAGGAATTTTCCTTCCATTTCCTTTGTGGCCATCCTGACCTCCGGATTTTCTCTTTTCCGTGTCATTGTCCTTCTCCGCTTCAGTCTTTTTTTCTTTCTCCCCAGCCGATTCGTCTTCCCCGGCATTAGTGATTTCTGATTCGCTGATTTCTTCAACTACAATAGCATTCCTATCCTCAACTTTGATATCTGACAATTTCAGTTTCTCACTCTTCAAACCAAAAAGCATAGATGCGAATTTATTCGCTTTACCACGTTCATTACTCAATTCTCGTTCCAGTTGCCGAATTCTTTTCTACAGATCTTTATTCGCCTCTTTTTCACAATTCAATTCCCCTTTCTGCTGTTCAATCCGTCGCTTGAGTTTATTGAATTCATCCACGGCAGCATCAAAAATCTGACGGAATTGTTCGTTTTCCTTCTTCAGCTGCTCATTTTCTACTCTCAGTCGCGAAAGTTTGCATGTTTCCGGACATTTTCCGTAAGAATGATTATGTCTGATTGACCTTTGCGCTTTCGGCAACTGTTATTTCCCTTTGGTAAGATTTCTTTTTTTCAGACTCTCATAATTACACTGGCTGATTTCCTGCAGCAGGGCTTTAACTTTCCTATATCTCTCATTCATTTCTTTTGCCTCGCCGATTGATCCGGGCGGAAGATAAAGATTTTTAGTTCTACCTTCTTTTTTCGAACTGAGATAATAGCAGATATGTTTCTCCCCATTGTTACAGGTGCAGTTCTTTCCACATTTTGAGCGATACATGACAACTGAACCAATAATAATATCAAGGTTGCTCATCAGTTCCTTTTTTAATCTCTCTCTTTTTTTCATATCTGATATAATTCCTTAATTTTTAATTAAATTGCACGTATTAATACACACAATAACACCGCCGAAAATTAAATCAATGAAAAATTCGTCTTTTTTATTATTTTTCAGGGATGGCTAAGGTGGAAAGCCAGGAGAGAATTCTAAAGAATACTTTAGCCGATATGTACTCTTGATTTAAGAAAGAATGAAGGTAGTATAAATGGCAACGTGGATCACTGAATACGTACGATTAATTATAAGGAGGTTACAGTTTTACAGATATCCGAGGAGAACCAAAAATAAATGAAATTCTTCTAGAAAATGCACTATCCTGATTAATTCATCAGTATTCTGCTGCGAGCCCTAATCTCTGCTCAAATAAGCCGATTAGCTCACAACACATCTCAGTGAATAAAAATTCACTTTCGCCGTGAAAATTTTCCTAATCAATTTATTATGAGCGAGTTAAGCGTTCTCGCGACGAATCGCATGAATTAATCAGGCTATGAGAAAGACGAGCTATGGGGAACGCCAATTTCATGGGCCGACGGGGAATCAATGATCCAGTTTTTTGGCTTGTTTTCTGTGCAACAGCTTTTTGAAGAAATTAATCGGCTTCTTTGATTTTTCCGGCTTTGACAATTGGCTTGATTTCCTGGGTAGGCGCTCAATGACATTGACGCCGTAATAGTTGAATTTATTGACAATTGCAACGGTGTTGGTTATTCCTGAAAAACATGGCTCATAATGGGGCCTTGAAGATGTTTATTTCATGCACTGAGAGCTCTCATCAAATCGCCCGTACTCCCGTACGACAGACACCTCCTGTTTAATGTAAAATGCCACTGCTATGGCCATATTGCAAGAGTCTTTCACGGCGATTCTATTGAAATATAAACTGCTTATTATTAGTATGTTATGGCTTTAAATTGAAGTATTATGTGCTGCCTTTGCAATAAGGTATTTCATTAATAACAACAAATTTAAAGGAGGAAAAATAATGAATAGTAAAACACAAGCAACTACTGTCGAGAATGAATTCTACAGCCCGATGCTGCGAGCACTGGTAAAGGCCGAGGCAAAGAGGGATTGCCCCGAATTCCCCGACGAGCATTTTTTGAAGGCAGGGGTTGGGCGGTGCCTGAACGATGTACGCAGCGGACGAGACTGGATTCAAAAAGCAATGACGATTTTGAAGCTGGCGATCACCGTTAGCCGGTTCTTTATCAGCTTGAAAAGCCAGAGGCGGCTACGACTTACCCAAAACATTGCCTGTGCAGTTCGAGCAGAAGCCGATGAGATCGCCACGGCAAAAGACGATCCCTTTGCAGAGCATGCCGAACTTGATGGAGTCGCGATCTACGCCGCAGACGGTCATTGCCATGGAAGCTCAGCTCATGACCAGCTAATTGATCAGAAGCGTTACCCCGTCGGACATTTTTTTGCCATGAATCTTCGGACTCAAACGATGATTCATTTGGATGCAGCTCGTCCGAAGGTGAAAAAAGAGCATGATATAACCGCGTTGAAACGCTTGGAGGCAAATGCCCTGCGTATGGAAGAACCGACAGGGCGGAAGGTAATTATAGCCTATGATCCGGCGATCTACGACTTCGTCCAGTGGAATAACTGGAAGCAGTCGAAGGGGATTTACATCATCACTCGAATGAAGGAGAATACCAATTTACTAATCTGTGACGACCGTGAGTTTGACCGGGAGGATCCCCGCAATGCAGGCATAATCTCGGACCGGACGGGAGTAACAAATAGCGGTCGCAGGTTGCGTAAAATTGTTTACATTGAACCGGCAACTGGAAAGAGATTTGTCTTCCTGACAAACGAAATGACATTGCCGCCGGGGTTGATCACTTTCATATACAAGAAGAGATGGGACATTGAAAAAGTGTTCGACCAATTCAAAAATAAACTGATGGAAAACAGGGCCTGGGCAAAATCATTGAACGCTAAATGTGTCCAGGCGCAGTTCATGGTTCTGGCGCACAACCTCACCTTAATCCTGGAACGTAAACTTGAATCCGAAGAAGGCATATCCGATACCAAGATTGAAAAGAAGAGAACCCTGAGAATTCAAAAGGATCTGGCAAAGATCAAGGAGGCCGGAAGAAAAGAAAACCCGCTTGTTACACGACCCTATAAAGCCGTTCAGAGGTCGTTTCAGTTTATCCGATGGCTCAGGGACTCTTTGCTTGTCAAGACTCCCTGGAGGCAGGCGGTAGAGGCTCTGAGGCCCCTTATGACCGCATATTTGTCATGAAAAAACAAACACCGTTGCTCGGTAAATTAACCAATCTAAATGGCCGCTTTTCCCATCAAACGATGGACCAATAGGGAGTCCATAGCGAATAATAATACTGTTCGGCCACCTGTTCATGATTCGATTCTCCGCTTCGACGCGTGTTTGACCATAATGTGTGATCGGGCAGGGAGGCGACGTTTCAGTGTAACTGCCATCGCCACTGAACACATGGTCCGATGAACAATAAACCAGCCGGGATTCATGGGGTAATGTTCGTAATAATAGTCCAATGCTTTTGACATTTATTTTATTTGCCCACTGCTTGTTCTCTTCACATTTATCGATATCGCAAATACCACCGCAATGAATGATTATGTTGGGTTTGACCTGCTCGATCACCTTTTTTATTTTAGATTTATTTTCTAAATCGGCACGATGCCAGGATGCACATTTACTATTGGCATTATGTGAATTGCATACAGGAATGAGTTCGTTTTTGTATTGCTGATATAGATTCCAGCCGACAATGGAAGTTGCCCCAAGTAATAGCATTGATTGGTTTATATTGGGTTCCATGATTCGTGTAGAAAAATCTTTAAAATTTGTAGGGTCGACTCTTCCGTTGTTGCATTAAGTGACTGATGAATACATTTAAATTGCCCGACTTTCCAGTTTGCTTCAGATCTGGAGAAATATCGACTAAAATCCTCAATTTTCCCTCTAACCTGATTAATTCATCAGTATTCTGCTGCGAGCCCTAATCTCTGCTCAAATAAGCTGATTAGCTCACAACACATCTCAGTGAATGAAAATTCACTTTCGCCGTGAAAAATTATCTAATCAATTTATTATGAGCGAGTTAAGCGCTTTCGCGACGAATCGCATGAATTAATCAGGCAAAATGGCATAGTATGTGCGCCGTTTCTATGCCGAATGCGATTAGGTTTTGAATTGTTCCCTGCTTTGCTTTGGTTCCGCACGCGAGCGGGCTCTAAAGAATCACTGTTTGCAGTATAAACCTATTATGGCATTCTGCAATATCACTATCAGGGGTAACATTGCCTTTGATTAAACGATGTCTTAATTTAGATTCAATAATTCCCAAACAAGCGTCTTGCAAGCTTAGGCTACACCGTATGACATCAGCAACAATATCACTGAGAATCGGGTTGTTAAAGAGAGCCCGCCAGATTTCAGGCAAGGTATCAGAACTCGTGTTGTTCTCTGCAAGATCATTAATCCAGATTTCTGAAATTGTTTCATCAGGCGAGTCCGACATCTCCGCACTATGCAGCCAATAATATAAAACAGTATTGTCAATGAAAATAATTTAAAAGGGAAAACGATCTGAGTTGTGTTAAACCGAATGCGTTCAGGTTCTCGACAGGTCTCTATAAAATTGCTGTCCCGCTCTTGAGTGGGATCGGAAAATCTACTGCGAGCAGTATAAATTATAAAAATATTGGTTTCGGCGTTGATTGCAAAAATCGTTGTTATTTCATGAAACTGGATAATAACTCGGTATGGAAGGTGGGAAGTGATTGCAACTTACGTCGAAATACGATTGAAACGACTTTGAATAAAGCTCATAAAATTGGAATTATAGACCCTTGGCAAAATCCATGGATAAAAATAAAAATAAGCAAACCGTCCTGATTATTGATGACGATTCTAATTTTCGGCAGGTAGTGAAGGATTGCATCGTTGATGAGTATAAGGTTATTACCGCTGTTTCGGCTGAAAAAGGATTGTCAATCGTTACGAAGTTGACTCCATCAGTGGTACTTTTAGACATTAACTTACCCAATAAAAATGGCCTGGAAACCTTAAAAGAAATAAAATCAATTCAATCTGCTCCTCCTGTTATTATGTTGACCGGTGAATCAGGCGTTAATCATGTCGTTGAAACCATAAAATCAGGAGCCGCCGACTACTTGACGAAGCCGGTAAAATATGACAATCTAGTACACCTCCAAACCACTCGACGCGATGCTTAATTACCCACGGCCAGTGGATGGAAACAGAACTTTCTCATCATCGGAACAAATTGGATGCAAAGTTTGAATACCAAAGATTTGAATTAATCGTTCAAGTCATTCAATGACCGCGCGGTGAGAAAGAAAATTGTGAAATCATTGTCACCACTCACTACAGATTCAAACGTTTTGATCGAGGAGACGCGTGGTAACGGTAACGAAACCTTATTGACTGTCAAATTCCTATTCACAGTCAGCGACGTGATAATATTTTCGTTGCACTGAATTGCGGTGCGATTGCAAAGGAATTAATGGAGGCAGAATTTTTTGGTTATAAAAAGGGGGCATTCACCGGCGCTCAAAATGATGAAATCGGCAAATTTATGCTGGCTGATAATGGTACCTTGCTCCTTGATGAAATCGGCGAACTTTCTACCGATGCTCAAGTAAAACTATTAAGAGTGCTGGAGGAAAGTGAATTTTATCCGGTTGGCAGTAATCAACTCATAAAGGTTAATGTTCGGATTATTGCTTCAACAAATCGGCAGCTGGGGAAAATGGTAGAGAAAGGGACATTTCGTGAAGATCTATATTATCGGTTAAATATTGGTTACTTAAAAGTGCCTCCTCTAAGAGAGCGACGGGATGATATTTTATCTTTGACTTACTTTTTTATGAAAAAGCTCAATGCCAAATTAAATAAGCAATTTTGTGATATCACCGATGATGCAAAAGATGCCCTAATCAATCATTATTGGAAAGGGAATGTCAGGGAACTACGCAATGTTATTGAACGTATTATGATTTTTGAAGACGACACCCATATTCGCAGCGATCACACAGAATTTATTGAAAATTCAATTTCTAGTCAGGAGTTATATGATGTTACCGATTTATCAACTGGATGCATTGATGCGACGCGTGAGAAAATAGAAAAGGAATTAATCGAAAAGGCCCTAAGAACAACAAACCGAAATAGAACCAAGGCCGCGAAACTTCTCGAACTTTCTCCCCGAAATCTTTACTATCGTATGGTGAAATATGAAATTAAGTAAGTGCATTCATATTTGCTAATCCGCTTTTCGCATAAAGTGGTGAGATATTCGGGCGATAGGCCCGATGTTAGCTCCCGTAAGCAGTGCCAACTTTTGGATGTATAAGTCTGAAAGGAGCCCCCCACAAGTCCGTTTTACGGTCTTGCTTCATATAAAAGGGAACTTCATTCGGGCAATAGGCCTGTTCGTAGTTAACTCCGGACCTCCCTTTGAAATAGGGAGGTAATAAATATAAGAAACTTTAATTAAAAAGGCTTCCTTGTACATTAATTGTTAGCTGTGCAGTTACATTCCGATGATGCATTGGTGTCTCAGAACCCGTTAGTTAACTTGGATCCGGTAGTAGCGGTAATATAATTGGTGATTCTGTTTACCAGAAATCCCGTTTAGGAAATTACTTGGCTTTTCCGCTCCCGGGCACAGCTCACTTAACCATTTTTAATTAAGGAGTGTTGTATGAACAATCGTAAGCGTAAAACAAGTAAACGTCAAGGTCGCAAAATGCATTTTAAGGCATCAACTCATAGTGAACGTCTAATTAATCCAAATGCAGCTGGAATTGATATTAGCGCAACTGGAAGTTTTGTTGCAGTGCCACCTGATAGGGATAGCAAACCGGTGCAAGAATTTGGCTGTTTTACAGAGGATCTTCACGCATTGGCTGATTGGCTCACTGTATGTGATATTGATTCTGTGGCGATGGAATCAACAGGAGTTTACCGGATTCCACTTTTTGAAATACTCGAATCCCGTGGTTTTGATCTTTATCTGGTTAATGCACGTCACGTTAAGAACGTTCCTGGACGGAAGACTGATGTCTTGGATTGTCAGTGGCTACAGGAATTACATACCTTTGGTTTACTCAGTGCGTCATTTCGTCCAGATGATGAAATATGTGTTTTACGTTCCTACCCGAATTCCCCGACGAGCATTTTTTGAAGGCAGGGGTTGGGCGGTGCCTGAACGATGTACGTAGCGGACGAGACTGGATTCAAAAAGCAATGACGATTTTGAAGCTGGCGATCACCGTTAGCCGGTTCTTTATCAGCTTGAAAAGCCAGAGGCGGCTACGACTTACCCAAAAGATTGCCTGTGCAGTTCGAGCAGAAGCCGATGAGATCGCCGCGGCAAAAGACGATCCCTTTGCAGAGCATGCCGAACTTGATGGAGTCGCGATCTACGCCGCAGACGGTCATTGCCATGGAAGCTCAGCTCATGACCAGCTAATTGATCAGAAGCGTTACCCCGTCGGACATTTTTTTGCCATGAATCTTCGGACTCAAACGATGATTCATTTGGATGCAGCTCGTCCGAAGGTGAAAAAAGAGCATGATATAACCGCGTTGAAACGCTTGGAGGCAAATGCCTGCGTATGGAAGAACCGACAGGGCGGAAGGTAATTATAGCCTATGATCCGGCGATCTACGACTTCGTCCAGTGGAATAACTGGAAGCAGTCGAAGGGGATTTACATCATCACTCGAATGAAGGAGAATACCAATTTGCTAATCTGTGACGACCGTGAGTTTGACCGGGAGGATCCCCGTAATGCAGGCATAATCTCGGACCGGACGGGAGTAACAAATAGCGGTCGCAGGTTGCGTAAAATTGTTTACATTGAACCGGCAACTGGAAAGAGATTTGTCTTCCTGACAAACGAAATGACATTGCCGCCGGGGTTGATCACTTTCATATGCAAGAAGAGATGGGACATTGAAAAAGTGTTCGACCAATTCAAAAATAAACTGATGGAAAACAGGGCCCGGGCAAAATCATTGAACGCTAAATGTGTCCAGGCGCAGTTCATGGTTCTGGCGCACAACCTCACCTTAATCCTGGAACGTAAACTTGAATCCGAAGAAGGCATATCCAATACCAAGATTGAAAAGAAGAGAACCCTGAGAATTCAAAAGGATCTGGCAAAGATCAAGGAGCCCGGAAGAAAAGAAAACCCGCTTGTTACACGACCCTATAAAGCCGTTCAGAGGTCGTTTCAGTTTATCCGATGGCTCAGGG
>WLWD01001840.1_pt1 | contig 18804 bp, 8 predicted proteins | sample 6712731 | NCBI WGS metagenome assembly WLWD01 (sample SAMN12718690, study PRJNA576275) | sponge metagenome | isolation source: marine sponge | host: Mycale hentscheli | place: New Zealand: South Island, Marlborough, Capsize Point | collected 2014-11-01
AGTTCTAAGTTCACTTGAGCGATGAGGTGGGGCAGATGCCACACCTCTCTTATGCCCGACCCACATCTCCCCCGCCTAAGCTTCGACCTCCGGGCGAAGCTGACGAACAATGGGAGGGCCAAGATTGGCGAGAGAAGCCATCAGCGTTGGAATGATCTTTCCCTGCACGATGGACGATTTTCACTGGTAGATCTTGCAGTATGAGAGCAAATCTCAGTAGCCTTTTGTTCAACCCCTTTCCACTCTGCAGGGCTAAACATGCCATATGATCAGTAACAATCTTCAACTCTTTACCATATACTAGCCGGTCGAAATATCGAATCGAGGCCACGATGGCCAAACTTTCCAGTTCTGTAACCGAGTAATTTTTCTCAGAAGGTCTCAGTTGCCGGCTGTAGAACGAGACAGGAAATTCGACACCGTCACGAATTACGTGGAGACAGGCACCAATGCCATCACCCGAGGCGTCAGTGTATAACACTAAGTCTTCATCTGGTCTGGGTACACAGAGCACAACATGGTCAGCCAACAATTATTTTAACTTACCGAATGCGTCATCCATTCCCACTGTCCAGTCAACCTGATAGGGAGCACGAAGAGAGACAGAGGGAGTGAGAGCAGATGAGAGCTGGCCAAAACCTGGTATGAACTTCCGGTAGTAGGACATGGCACCTAAAAATGACCTCATATCCTTTTTATTCACGGGTTTCCTAAAAGCCAAAAGGGAATCAACCCTACACTGAGGTATAGACAAACCACCGCCACCAATGGTGTGACCCAGGTAAGTGAGATATTTTCTGCCGAAGCAGCACTTCTTCATCTTGATAGTAAAACCTGCTGTATTGAGACAACCAATGACACGCTTAATGTCAAGTAAGTGATTGTTCCAAGAACTACTGAATATTACAACATCATCGATGTAGTTACAGCTTACATCACTGACCGGTACCAACACTGCTTCCACTGCTGCCTGGAACACAGCAGGAGCGTTTTTGAGTCCAAAAGGCATTCGGACATATTTAAACTTCCCTAAGGGACACACAAACGTTGTCAGGTCACTAGACCTTTCCTCCATTGCTATCTGGTGGAAACCAGAGGATAAATCTAGGGTAGACAAGCAAGTATTTTGACCTACTTTCTGCAGGATCTCATCCAGAGACGGGACCCAGTAACGAACTAGTGGTGTGACTGCATTCAGTTGACGGAAGTCAACACAAATTCTCACTGACCCATCCTTTTTCCTCACGGGTACCAAGGGGGAGGACCAGAGGGCACTCGACCCAACAATTATACCATCATTAAGAAGTTTTGACAGCTCGGTCTTCACTGCCTGTTCTATCCCAACAGGAATATTCCTACCCTACTGGAAGACAGGTGTAGCATGCTCTGACAATACAATATTACATGTAGCAATCTTACACAACCCTGGCCTGTCGCTAAACGAGCCAGAAACACCGTCAAGGACTTCATTTAATTGCTTAGTATTATAACCATTACACTTGTCAGCACTAAGCAAAGGAGAAGGATCTAATTAGTGAGGATCAATACCAGTATCTTCTGCTACTAGAGTAACAGCACAAACATTTATAGGTCTTTCAACATAAGTTTTGAGATTATTTATATGGGCTAACCTAGTGGGATGCCCATCACCCTTACTGACTTTAAAAGTGACCCGGGAAACCTTTTCAACGACTTTGTACGGGCCTGCCCAAGACGCCTGGAGTGAACCATGGAGCCCCGGAATTCTCATGAGGACACTGTCATTTACATTCAACACACGATCATACTTCCCTTTATTATAACACACAACCCTTTTATCAGATTCAGTGGATTCCCTAGCAGATGCTATATCATGTATCATGCCCAGCTGGTCATTGAGATTGAGCAACCAGCTTTCTACGTCCATGCCCTCAAATGGCTTTTCTGACCAACCATTGTAAAGGAGATCAAGAGGTCCAACTACTTCTCTGCCATAAACTAACACATGCGGGGAGTAACCAAGGTCTCTATTAGGGACCTGGCGGATGGCGAATTAAGCCATAGGTAAGAACTCGACCCAGTCTATTCCACCCTCAATAGCTTTAGCCAACATGGGCTTGAGTGTCCCATGAAGCCGTTCAACGACCCCATTGGTCTGAGGCCTAAAAGGAGAGGACTGTATGGCATCAATACCCAACAATGTACATAGGTTTTCCATCAACTTAGAAAGGAATATGGTACCTCGATCAGACAGTATTTTCAAAGGAATACCAGTACGGGCAATAATTTGGACGAAACATTGCGCAGCCTCCTGAGCGGAAGCTGTACGCATCGGGAGTGCTTCGGGCCAACGACTTGATAAACAAATATAGGTAAAGAGATAACGGGAACCACGTTTACCCTTAGGTAAAGGACCAACTAGATCAACCGCCACAGACTCAAACGGCTGAGTCAGTACAGGTCTCTGAACCATGAGAGCTTTCTTATTACCAGAGAAATTTACACGGAGACACATATCGCAGGACTTAACAAATTTAACTATGTCACCATGAATACCTGGCCAGACAAAACGGGAACTAAGTAACTTACGCATGCCTCGGACACCTACGTGTGCAGTTTTGTCATGGGCAAGAACTAATGCTTTATGTCTTTTAGACTGAGGTAACACAATTCTGTCGTGAGTGTTTGTGAGTTCATCAACAGTGCTATGAATCAAGACACCATTCTCATTAAAAGAGTAACCATTTAAATTTTTATCGGCTAAAGTTCTCACTGACAGGAGGGAATCATCTGTCTCAACCTCACGAATAAGGGAGTCAATACTAGAGTTATCTTTACAATCGGGTACATCAAAACTAACAACATCAGGATTATCATTGTCATCACCATCCTGAGCAGTTGGCTGGGTAACATTCATGCCACCAACAGAACTCCCACCTGACGACTCAACAGGCTGGGCAACTACTTCAGGGTTAATGTTGTGAGATATGTGGCCATTCTGCTCAATGTCCATACTGACTTCAGATACTACACCAAGCCCAGAACCCGAAGAATCCTGCTCAGAAACAGAAGCAGTTCTATTAGCAACCTCAGCAGCGCTCTGCACAATACCAAGATCAATATTGGCCAATCTCTCACACTCTGATACAAATGAATCAGCATCAACAATATCATTCACATGCTTATTCCTTTTTCTCACTCTTTTCCTTTTTGCCTCGGACCTAGTGACAACAGAAACTGTCATGCTTCCCTGGATGTCACCAGAGCCCTGGGAGGTCTTACATGCCTCCTTCGGGGTAGTGACAGAGCCAGTGCCAGACTCAGCTGACATCTGGACGCCTGGGGTATCACCAGGATGCCCTGCCTCATTCACCTTTGAAAGAGCGTTTGAGGCAGCGTCCAGAAGAAGCCGGGATGCCATATCTCCATCAATGGGAACAGAGAATAACACCCTATTGCACCGGTCATCTTCATGGGCAACAGCAACAATTGATACAAAAGATATATCTCCATATTCAAAATCTACTTTTGCAGTTTGGAGCAACTTAGGCTCGCAATTCCAACCACGGACATTTACAAATTCATCCAGCAACTGGCTCTCATGTACAAAGGCTGCTGGCACTATGGTAATTTCCGCCCCAGTGTCGGGCACGATCCGGCATGGCATGCCATTGACCTTACCCATAACATGGGGGGCACCACTCTGACCTGCAACCCAATTAGTACTATAGGTCCTTGGACCTCTCTTTACCACATTTTGTTTGCTATCAGAACTACCACCCTTCTTAGTGGAGCAGTCAGGGGACTTGTGACCTGGAGCATTACAAGTGAAACAAACAATACCCTGGGACTTAGAGGGATTTAAACTAGCAGATGATTGATCATTAGACGGGCTGTTTCTATAACGACAATCTACTGTACGGTGACCAAACTTCTTACAGATGTGACAAGGATAAGTGGGTTTCTGAAAATTACCAGCAACATTAGGAGGATATCTATTAGAATGTCTATCAGACTCTGAGGCTTTGAGAGAACTAGCAACTTCACTGAGGTCTTTGAAAGACTTAATCACACGCGCGTCCATGAGGGAGCGTTGGTTATAAGATCGCGACGCTCGAAAAGCCGAAGTAGCAATGAAAAGAAGCAAATCAGATTTGTCAGTGGTTGCCATGTTGATAGAATCGACAAGCGACTTAATCTTTGAGTAGGCTTTGAGCGAGTCAGCAGATCGGTTATCACTAACAAAGTCAGCGAGTTTGACACCTAAAGACAGTTTGCTAGAACCAAGCGTACTAATGAGAGAAGTTTTCAACTCAGAGTAGGTAAAGTCTGAGCGATTTATAGAAGCAATATAGTCAGCAGCAGTCTCAGACTGAAGCTTCTGAAGTAGCACCGTTTTGAATCGCGCTCGAGGGCAATTAATGTCAGTTAGATCATCTTCTAATTTCTTTATATATTTGGCTATGTCAGCCCCTTCTTTGTGGGGAGCCATGGCGTTGATTTGCCTGTTCAACTCCGCCTCCGCAGAGGAGGAGGAACCGTGGCGTGCGCCAGGAGTATGCTCCATCTCTCTCATGACCATCTTTCCCATCATTTGCATAAATGTTTTCATCAAGGCATTTTCCCCAGCCGAAGCTTCATCGGGGACCGTACCTACTTGCTCATGGTCATCAACACCACCTAAGCAAGCGTGGGAGAATGCATTTCTACCACTATCCAACAAGGATGCACTTTCATTTTCATTATCACCTTCCATTTCAAGACTACTGGGACTTAGAATGTAACAATTATCAAGCAACTGATCAGAATGAAATACCCTAGGAGTAGTACTTTCGACTGAACTATCACTAGGAATAAGACCTGTGTTAAGACTTACGGGACTACTGTCAACCTTCTTTGTTATTTTTTCTTTGTCAGGGAGTATACAACTTCTGGATCCGTCCGTACTAGAATCGATACCACCAGAATCCTTAGGACACTTTTTGCAAGCTCTATCCCTTGTCTCTCTCCGATTCATTCACAGGCCAACCAGATGCAGGAATGTCTACACACAGTAATAGAGAATATATGCTAACTGAACAATTGTACAAATATGTATGAACAGTACCACGATACAGTTTACCAGGAGACGAATAACGTAGATACGAGACCGTTAGGACACCGCTACAAACTCAAGAACTCGAGGAAAATAACTTGGCGTGGACAACTTGACCTTGACAATACTCGGGACTTCTAATGACTTGACTTAGACAACTTGTAATACTTTTCGAATGTTCTTAATCGATGAATATACTCAGCTTTCGACTTACAACACGTGGACAACTTGATTTTTCGAGGCGTAGACAGATCTCGACACCGCTGCCGCCAATTGTGGGCTTTTGTGGGTCGCCGCTCGCACTAGACTCAGAGGAGATTCACTTTACTCATGGACTCGAGGAGGGCGCAAGGTACGCTGCCACCAGAGTTCTTCCCCAGCCCCAACAATTGACTGAATAGAGTTTTAAATCTATGTCTAAAAAGTGTAAGGCACGAGGTAGAACTAAACTTAAAATGATGCACAATGCTTATATAGATAATTGGGAACACGCCCACAATATGACACACGATGACGTGACTTCCTGCACTACAGCGTTTCGTTCTCACTGCAGCGCAGGCACAAACAACACATGACTCTGTGAACAAACGATCAAAACTTAATCAACAAAACAAGTGATTGCACAAACAACGGACTATGGAAAACCTGTTTACAACATAAGATAATACAACAATAAAATATAGCAATAACATAAAAGTTCTAAGTTCACTTGAGCGATGAGGTGGGGCAGATGCCACACCTCTCTTATGCCCGACCCACACCTATGCACAATTCTTTGTATATTCATGTTGTAAACTTCAACACATGCCTAGAGGTCATAACGAGTCTGACGATATTACATGGCATGTTGTAATAGGTTCTCATGGATTAGATAGCTAATAATGCTGGCTTAGCTAAACCATTGCATGCAACACGTGATAATGACCTAGCTTCATAATAAAGATATTTTGTATTGACTATACTTTGATGAGGGAAGGAGACTGATAGATATGCTTAACTGCTGCTATGCGATGAGAAGCGGAGTATACAACACTGGTCACTAACCACTGAGTGAAAATATCAGAATGAATATGAGCCAATTAGATTATGCAGAAGTCTGGTGAAGTGGTTCAATTTGCAAGTTTATAGTGTGATGTTTTTGGATGTAATAAGAGCTTCTATAGAGCGGTATGTATGGAGGATGAGAGGGAAAATTTGTGTAACTCGACTTGATCTGAGCACATCTATCCCGAGAAGACGCCTTCGCTATCGTCCTACGCATACTACTCGCTCGGTGACCCGTTTCCTCCATTTATCGCTCTCTGACTACTTTGGTTCTGTTGTTTGAATTCATCTCGTTGTGATCAGTTATTGTGTTTATATTATTAGCTATTTCTCGGATAAGAATATGACCCTTCGGTAAGGTTGTTTCAATACAATGCAATCAATAAAATATATATGTAAGTTCTGCCTGGGCTTCTTGAGTCCTGAACAGGTACCAATTTGGTGATAAGAAGTCACATTTCCAACTCCAGTCGTTACTGTAGCAACTAAAGTGTAGTCACTGTTAGGCACTAGTCTTTGTTTGAGCCGAAATTGAAGAGTGTTGTTAACTCTGGTGTATTTTTTTTCTCCAATGTACATAATTGAGTTGCTTTCTCGATGGTCAGTAGAAGCTTAGCTTATTGATACTCACAAACAGGAGGAGGCTACAGGATTATTAGGAAAAAAAGCCTACAATGATTTAAACTAGAAACAAGTCTAATGGATGATATTTTGATGATATCTATTTGTTACAAAAAATCATAAACAGCAAATCATATCCTATCCAACGTGCTGAGTAGTATATGTATCTTCATACGAGTAAAAATAGCAAGCAGCATTTTATGAGAGCACTGTGAACAGTGTAGGGTTTCTTCAGCTACTTATTTGACATGTCAGCTAACTATACATAACTTCAACGGATATATATATATTTTCTGATGTAGCCATCTTATATGTTGCTGTTAAGAATGTGTCGTGAGTCAGACTCATGACACCTAATTTCAGTGCCATTGTTCGAATCCAAGACGGATATATTCATTCATTATGATCAAATGATATTCCATGCCTTTCAAACTCATTGTGATGTGAGTATTCTGAATTAACAAAATATTTCTTTGTATCCTGAAAGTACACACTCCAAGTGATATCTTCTGGGTGATCACTAGAAGGGGCACAGAAGAAGGTAGCAGTTGTATTCTCTGGTAGAGTTTGGTTGATGGGATTAATTGTGAATGATACTACAAGTAGTATAATAATATAGCAAACAAGAAGAGAATACATCTAAAGAGTAAAATAAAGCTGAAAAAGAAATTGTGTGAAGAAGAGAATTTTAAGTTACTTGGGATTCTGATTTTATCCAATGCATTAAAAGTAAATATAATAGTAGTGGGAGTTTTAGCAAATTTATTATTTCAGGTCAGATGCTTTAATGTTTAATGATGCAAGTAGAAAAATTATTGTGAACTTATGAACTTATGAATAGCTAATTGCAATCCTAGAAGTTTCCAGAAACTGTTTCTTATTACATTTTCAGTATTGTAATTATTAAGAGGACCAATTTGCCATGCAAAACTTTTGGAAAATTGAACTTAAGAAAACACTAATAGTGAAAGATGTGTGGTTATTTTATGAATCACTATTGTACAATTCCGAATTAGTAGTATATAGGTTATTATAAGAAATTTAAGACTTATTTGTTGTAGTTAATTCAAGCCACTTCTATTAACACTATAATTTTTTCTCATAGGAAAATCTGTAATTAGCTATGTGAAAGGCAAACAGTTGGTGAGAGTGAGGAAGAAAAGTGTGTGGGAAGGGAGAGGAGGAACTAAAGCATTCCCATATTGTAACTCAGATCAGTAGCTGTGTATCAATATTTTTGAAAGGCTAGTTTTAGAGAACAGCTAGTGTACCTGCAGACTTCCTGAGTCAATCACATTGTCTGCTAGCTAGCTATACCTTTACTGCAGACATTGCAGAATGAGGAATTCGACTGAATTTTAAGATTACATTTTAATTGACCTCCTCATGATTCGAAACAAAAGACATTCAATTTATGTTCCAGTTCATTTACTAATCTGAATCCATGGAAGCTGGGTTGCTTGCCAATAGGCATGCACAGAGTCTGGCATGGCTCCAAAGGCAATCAAGATCAATGAAATATGACAATCAATTTTAGTCAAAAGCAACTTTGTGTTTTTACAATTTGTTTTGAAACCATTACAATGCAACATCATTTGGGGAAGGATTGGACAAAATTTAAAGTGAACTAATCAGGCAAATAGCAAAAAAAAAAATATATAAAAAATAAATAAACAAGCAATAAATTAATATTTATATTACAATAAATCTGTCCATATTAAAAAGGGTCAGTCACTAGGCAACCCATTCAAAGCTCAGGAGCTACAAATATAACTCTATTGTATTAATTGTTTCTAAGCTATGATCTAGACGTCTCCCTCCTACACATTCCTGGATTATTGCTTGTGTGTGATACTAGTTCCATTTCTCACTCCTACAATCCACCAGTGGCTACGTCAAGCCAGTGTAATAGACTTGGATCATACTACTAGAGCATACAAATGCAAATTTTTTAAACCTCTAGCAGTTATGCTCACCTGGCACTGTGAGCCATGCAAGAAAAGCTGCTGCACTGTAAGCCGAAAGGTGTGTAATCTACACCAAATTAAAGTATGAATCACTTGTAACAATAATCACACCATAAATGGTGTGATGTGCACACATCATCATTTTGATGTGAAGTACATGCCAAATTCAGTGAAAGTTCACAACATAAACAGTGTGAACTCATAATTACATTAATGCTGAATTACTTTTATAATTTGGGTTGATTCCAATATCAACATTATTTTTCAAAAAGTGATTACTGTATATGTTCTGTGCCTGAATCCCAGATCTCATTAATCAAAGGACCAAAATCTTTGTTAGCTCTCTTACCTAGCACACAACTGTGCAATAAATATTTATAATTACCACACACCCCTCTCTCTCATCCCGAACCCGTAAAAAAATAAATGTCAGTGCTAATTTTATTCATGTGTCCAATGGAAATAATCATGAATACCCTGCCCTTAGGCTTAAAACGCCAGGTCCGCAGTTAACAGTCCATGAATGCAGATAAAATAAATACTAGATAGACAGACATTTGAGAACTGATATCTTCATCTTCTCACTGGAACCTACAATACCTCTAGTTTGGATTTTTAAAGCACTTAGCATTCAAAAGCCAAGATTTTAGGCAGCTTTATGCTTACTGTTGATAATGTATTTAACTTGTGTACATGGCATTTGAACAAACAAATAATTATTAAAACAAAATGGTTGTATAGTAAAGAAATTTGTGATCCAAAACTCAGTAAATTTTAATAATATATTGGTACACTAAAGTACTTGCAATTACATCTCTAAAATGCTTAAGAAGTGAAAATTTTTAACAACTAATGAGTGAAATTAAACTTTGCATTTAAAGTTCATAAGCAGAGCATGCTGACATGGCATAAGGTTCCTGAGCTGATGTAACGACACCATAAGCCTCAGATTTCTTCATTTCAAGTACATCTGTGTTGGTTACTGAGGGCATTTCATAAATTGGATCAGAAACTGATGATACCTTTCCTCTTTTGTATTTTATACTTGACACAATTACAATAGCAGTAACTATGGCAGTTATGACTATAGCAGTAGTGATTACAATTATCACTATCAATAAAGCAGAGGATGGTTCATTTGAAAATATTGCAGTAGTACCTTCATAAAATACAATTTCCATCGTTTCTTCAGTGTCTGTAAAAATAGACATATCCTAAATTAGCTACTAGTTCTCATGATGATTATAAATTACAATCCATAATTTGTCAGTGTCTTATTCATTACATAAAATATATTGTGGATTTCCCAATTCATGTTAGTCACTAAAAATTATAAATAGAGTCTTAGTTTACTAATCATAGCAATGATGTCAATAACTATACAGTAAATGAATAGGTTGCATAGCTACTCAGACATTAGCCTGTAGATTTTTGACTGTGCCGGTATCTCAACTTTATTGAAAATATTTCTCAAGAGGTAAGATTATCAGATTTCATTACAACTATAAAACTAAAATTTTATACATTAGCTACATAATATTCTATATTTAGTAGTGGTATTTAATTAAATTTCACCTTGAATTGTTTGAACAAAGAATGCTTGCAGTCTCCCCTGAAATCCACAAGTATAAACTTGATTCTGTGTTGATTCATTCCAGACAAAGGTAAGTTGGCTGATGGTGCTAGCTGTAGGGAATGCTCCACCATTTTGAATCAATTTGGTACCTTCTGTAGTGATAATAGTGAATACAGTATTATTGGTGAGGATGATTCCATTGTTGACTCTCCAAGTGATATCGGAAAGAGATCTTTGCGAGTATCCATACACTTCACATGACAGAGACACTCGACTACCTTTACAAACTTCAATGTTACTGGCAACTTTTGCAACCAATGTGACTACAGTAAACATTACATTGTTGCAGTTTACATGGTACACCTACGAAGAATATTGCTAATATTTGTAGCTAATTGATTGCATAAAGATCTCAAACAGATTAAAAGAAGTATTCAAGGTAAACTTTATTAGTGTCTTGATTTTTATATAAAAAAATTAATGTTCATATATCTAATATTAAAAGGCAATTTCTAGACTTACTTACACTGGAAAGTGATATCAAAGTTCATAGCCACAGCTGCAATGCTAGCTATTGCAGGGTCATAATAAGCATTACATCTGTATCTAGTATCTCCCTCACTGAGTCCTCTTACTCCAGTGAATTCTGCAGTGCTGGTCCTAGTGAAATATGATGACCACACCCTCACAAGCGACTGAGGACCAGACCATGTCCAACTAAACCTTCCCTCTCCTCTCACTGTGCAGGAGAGAGTGAGGTTAGGACTCACATCATCTGGAGATAGAATCAATGGACTGGAGGGAACTAACTCAGGAGCACCACTTGGAGCAAGAACTACATAACAATGTTTAGATTAATGCTGTTAAGCGTTAGTACATGATAATATCATACTCAAGAGTTTAATAAAAAGTTAAAACTAGCTAAATCCATGTCAACAACATCATCCTGTTTACAGAAGTTTTAAAAGCAATATTATAATAATCTTTTGTTTAAAACTTCAAATTCAGGCTTCTATTACCACCAAAACAACCAATACTTCTGGGCAAGTGTATATGATATAGCAGCACAAAATTTTAACAAAAACAACTTCCATCCAGAAAATAATAGAATTTCCATTCTCTATGTGAAATGAATATACTATGTATACAATTCTGTGTTCACATATGTGACTCATTACCAATTCTTGTTACAGAAAACTTAAGCCAGCAGAACTGACCTATACATTTCCTGAGAAATCTAATTATTTCCTGAAGTCAGTAACAGTGCCAAATTCCTGTATGCTTTCCTACACCTGTCCTTAAGTTGTGCAGGATGAATGCAAAATACACGAAGTGTACAAAGAAATAGTTTCCCTGGACTACAAGTAAAAGAAATCACAACATTTTTCCAGTTAAGTATACATGTAATCACAGAGAAGTTGCCAAATGAGTACTTAGTGGACGCCTACACTTGTTGAGTTTACATAGTCAGATGATGTTATGATCAGGGTTATAATAGTTATGAAGGACCACCTGGTAGTAGCTAGGAGTAATAGGATACATAATGCTTGCGGGTTCACATAGCTGAAATATTGATGCATTGAAATAGTTTTGAAAAAGAAATGCTAGGGATTGTTTAATTGCCATATGGGCAACAAAAGTAGCTGACAAAAACTACTATGCTCTACCATAGATTAATGATAATTTACCACACTGACAAACACTCAGAGAATGTTAAAATTACATAATGGTAGAAACTAGCAATCCAACTTGTTGAATAGAATTTGACACATGATTAGAAGGTGCATTCATCTGTATGAAGGTATTGTGATATACACATCAGTGGATTCAGCCATGCATGCCTGTTCCACATAGCCTAAAACTGGGGTGAAAGTGGTCAGATTGAAGTCAGAACTTAGAATGCTGGCATTTATGCTTTCAGTTTATGAGTACATTATTTGTTCTATATTAATGCCAATAATAAAGTAGAAGATTGATTACAATAGTGAAGAAATTATAAGCTTAATATAATACATTTTACTTATAATTCTGCTCATCATAAATGGAAAAAAATATATATTGTAGTACTCTAATGCACCATAACACCATAAGTGGACAATACTATTGTAGTACTCTGTACTCTACAATGTAATCACACAGGCCGCTACATACATTTGTTCTTAGTTTACTTGTCACAGCACTTTATGTGATATGAGGTCAGACCAACATTTTCTAATGATGAATGTAATTTTGATAAGCACTAGTTGCTCTGATGATATTCTCTATAGTGTCATAGTCAACTTAAATTAAGTAACAATTTTATATTGGCTACTACTTTTGTTGCTTTACACTAGGCAAGTAAGTACTTAACAATTTTTAGCATGTTTACACAACTACATTTCCATAGTAAATGTCACTATTTTACCTATAGATAATAACCATCACAATTATCTTTTAATTTGCTGCTATGGCAAAGTTGCACTTGTACATCAGACTTTGATATTATAGCATGTACTCCTCTAGCGGATATGCCAGGAATTTGTTTCCACTTATTTTTCATAAAAAGTTAGTGTATTTTAGGCTGTACAACCGTAGACCATAATCAATATAGTCTTGCCGTACTACATCAGCAATAATTCTTTGCGGCACACGGCAACTACTGGTGAGGTGGGTGTTCCTTGTATTAGTCCAGCAGATAAGAAAAATTATTGTGACAGAGTGGATCAAAGCATGAAACTTGGTATGCAGGTTCGGTTTTGCATATATAACAGTATCAGAAGGGGTGACAAAAAAAATTGTTTAATTAAAACAGTTTAAAGTGTGAAATTTTGATTAACAGTTAATTACGTAAAAGAGCTCAATATAAATTGTTTATTATAATGTATTGTGTTTTAATACTTTACTGTTAATGGTTAGGAGTCACCTGATATTACAGGCAGCTAGACTATTTAATAGAACTAGCTACTTTGATAGCTAGCCAGGTGTAGCAAGTTTCAGAGAATTTATTTCAGTAGAATAAAACCATAATATTTCGGCATGTGGAGCCTTCTAGTGGTTACTGAACTGAATGAGGGTGACTGAACAAGGAACTTTGCAGGGTTTCATGCAGGATTTTTTTCTGGGGGAGGGGGGGTCACACGTTTGATTGGCCACACCCAATTTTGCTAAAACCACACCCATTTAATTAAAAATCGTCTCAGGTCTAGATGAGTGACCCCAATCTTGGAAGACTAATGCGTATTGCAATTGAAGGACATCAGTTAACTGAAGTGAACTTTCACCAACTATTAGATGCATACAAACAAACAAACTCACAGAATACCATTATAAATCATAACCACAGAATACCATTAAGTAGTAATTTATTTCATGAAATTCTGGGGGGAGGGTGGAAACTCAACCTGGGGGTGGGGGGGGGGGAAGTCCCAGGGCGCCCCTACCTCTGTATGAAAACCTGCTTTGTATAAACAGATGATACAGAACATGAGATCATTGTGTGGTGGGGCAATATTATTATTCCATAAAATTTCTTATTATTCTCTTATTATTCCATTTAGAAATAAGTGAAATAGTGGTAATTGCAGTAGCTATATAAAGTTGGTATGTTTATGAAATGAACGAGTAAAAGTATTGTTCTCTCTTACTATTACTGAATTGCTCAATATAAAGGATTTAATAAATGCTATTTAATTTTTCAGTGAAAACCTTGAACACCCCCGTAAAAGTGTTCAATAAATGGAGAAAACATGCTCTGCTGAAGTTGAACAAAGTTCAATTCTGAGAAATCCTACCAGACATTTGGAGTAAAAAGTGAATTACAGAATTATATGCTCAGCAGTGGATGAACCTTCTCGTTTCATTTCAAATTTATTGGTAATAATTTACATTTTTTTGTCAATTGTGATCCAATATTGATAGTTGAGTTGCTCAAGAACTGAAACCATTTAGCATGATTCTCCAGACTACTTACTCTGAGCCTGAGCTGATTTCGCTCCCAATAATTCAATCTTTCCCATTTTCGAAATACAATAACAGAGTGGCCAACAAAGACCAAGCCATCTTGTGGGCAATGTAGAATGAGCCTCAGTGGTTTCCCGGCTCAAGTCAAAGAGAGCATAATCAAATACTGTAGAAGAATGGCATAGCAATTGTTTTCTACATTCTTTATTTCAGGTGATTATTCTAATACACGGCTGCTTCATAAATTTTATTCTTCTCGTCATACTGCCTTATTCCACTGACTTGAAAAGAGTAATGACAACAAACATGCGCTACTAGACCGTCTATGGGAAAATCGGGCACAACGCGGCATGCGTAGACGTCGCAAAAAGATCGATTTAGTTCTTAAAATTGTATTAAATAAGCCTAACGAAGGGAACGGTTAGGTGATATATAGCGGGAATGGCTAAAGCTACGGCGATAAAACTTGGAGAGCTTAATATCTGCTTGCCGAGGAGTGTGTAAGTGCAAAAAAAAATGTTTTCATCGGGGCCGCGTTGTGCCCGATTTTCCTGTGACGGTCACTAATAATGCAAGCTTTTTGCACCCTAATGTGCTTTAGTATATTTGGCAATTTAAAATTTTGTGGACACTCATCTTTTGAGTTATAATGTTATTGTGCTATTAATTTAGTGTTTTTAATGTTTGTTTGTTTTTTATTTGGGTACCACCATTAAAATTGAAGGCTTATTAATTTAGCCATAATATGGAATAAAGTGTAGCAGTAGTACACAGTCGTAGGTATGAAGTGTAAACAGATGTAAGGAAGATAAAAGGATTATTTTTATATTTCCTTAAACTACTTTTTCACAGTGCTGTATCGCACAGGTTCAGTGTTTACCCAAGCTCTAGCCACAAAATATTTTCTGATCACTCTAATCATTCTACTAGATTATTAGCTACTTGTCTAGACAATCATAAGACAGTTAAGTCAGTGGATCAAGACAGCTGAAGAGGCAACAGGGACCTGCAACCCCTTCTCTAATGCGAGTTCAAGTTCAGTTATGATGGTTAGCTGTCTTCCTGGATCATTGATGAAAGTACACTTGCTAATGAGTCTTCTCTACTCGGAGTAGTCATCAATAGCCAGTGTAGAGTAGTGCATGTCAACTGGCAACACCAAGATGAACAGTTATATCTTGGGACCATCCCCTTGGGCTTGTCCCTAGCAACTTAAGTTTACACATTTCTATGCTAAATCATGACTGTTTGTTAAAAGCCACAAAAAATTTAAATTTAAATTATACAAGCAGGGAAATAAATGAACTAGCTGCTACAACAAAAAATATCAACAGAATACATAATTGTTGTATATGTTTATTAATAATATTTTCCTTGGAAAACGTTAGATTACAATGTAGCTGTTCTATTATTTTTTCTGTTCCTCCAAAACAAAAATAATGCCAATAATACAATCATTCCGGTAATGCCCATACATGCTAATCGAACAATGTGGTCTATAGTTCTGCCATTATCAGTAACAACTTCTCCAGTAGAATTACAGCTTATGTAAGCCAATGGAAGTTGGTTGTTGCCAAGTAGATAAACTGGGGGCACCATTAACAATAACAGATAGCTGATTACAGGCAAGATATCAGAGCATGAAAAACAAGAAATTCTATTATCATCGTCATCATCATTACTATTGTCCTCATCCGTTGTATAATTAACACATATTTTAGAAATAGCCACAACAGTTATTATGAACAGAAATATTGAGCCCAAAACAACTGCATAGATAGTGCATTGAATATTGGCTGGTATGAGTGAAATGGAGTTTACATGACAGAGACACTAGACTTCCTTTAGAAATTTCAATGTGCACACCTCATCATTTGATGTGAAGTACATGCCAAATTCAGTGTAAGTTCACAACATAAACAGTGTGAACTCATAATTACATTAAATGCTGAATTGCTTTTATAATTTGGGTTGATTCCAATATCAACATTACTTATCAAAAAGTGATTAATGTATGTTCTGTGCCTGAATCCCAAATCTCATTAACCAAAGGACCCAAATCTTTGTTAGCTCTCTTACCTAGCACACAACTGTACAATAAATTTATAATTACCCCCCCCTGTCCCCCCTCTCATCCCGAATCCAGTAAAAAAAAAAAAATGTCAGTGCTAATTTCATTCATGTGTCCAATGGAAATAATTATGAACTCCCTGCTTAGGTTTAAAACACTTGGTCCGCAGTTAACAGTCCATGAATGCAGATAAAATTAAATACTAGATAGACATTTGAAAATTGATATCTTCAAATTCTCACTGGAACCTACAATACCTCTAGTTTGGATTTTTAAAGCACTTAGCATTCAATACAGTTATAGGCTGAGCACATGCCAAGATTTCAGGCAGCTTTATGCTTACTGTTGATAATGTATTTAACTTGTTTACATGGCATTTGAACAAAAAAATAATTATTTTTAAAAAATGGTTGTATAGTAAAGAAATTTGTGATCCAAAACTCAGTAAATTTGCATTGATAACAATGACAATCTATTGGTACACACAATAACATCTCTAAAATGCTTAAGAAGTGAAATTAAATGTTGCATTTAAAGTTCATAAGCAGAGCATGCTGACATGACATAAGGTTCCTGAGCTGACGTAACGACACCATAAGCCTCAGATTTCTTCATTTCAAGTACATATGTGTTGGTATCTGAGGGTATTTCATAAATCGGATCAGAAACTGATGATGCCTTGCCTCTTTTGTATTTTATACTTAACATAATTACAATAGCAGTAACTATGAAAGCTATGACTATAGCAGTAGTGATTACAATTGTCACTATCAATAAAGCAGAGGAAGATTCATTAGCACCTTCAGAAAATGTTTTTTCCGTTGTTTCACTAGTTTCTGTAAAAATAAGTAGATTGCAATATTCACTATGCCGTGAATTACACCAACCACTCATACGATAATAATATAATATCACATTATTTGGCATTGTCTAAATTGTTAAAATATCACTGCCTGAAAAGTGTCCATTGTAACCATAACAATAATCGTAAATTATTGTATAATGTGTCAATAACTAGTTTGATAACCTCTCCAGTCTTGTATGTTTGTTAACTCTAATTATCAAGACAGTTTACAGATTTTGTTATGGTTGTTAATGGACTCTTTTCATGCTATGGTAGAATTCTCAATTCACGTTAGCCACTAAAAATTATTTAGAATCAGAGTCTGCTAATCACAGCACAGTAAGATAACATTGATGTCAAAAGCTATACATTAAATCAATATGTTTTATAACTACTCAAACAATAGAATGTAGATTTTGTTACTATGTAGCAAGGTATTATAACTTCATATAAAATATTTCTCGTCATGTAAGATTGTCAAATTCTTTTATGAATTTGAGGAATAAAGAACACATCAAAATAGAGTTAAACTTTCAATTTAATTAATCAGCTATGCTGAGAAAGTAAATATTCCTTTTATGTTTGTTAATTATAATGCGTAAACAGTAGAACACGCAAATCTACTAAACTTGACTTAGCCATAGTTTGTACTGGTGTATAATAAAGAAAGCCTTAACTATAACACTACAGGGGCGGATCCAGGGGGAGGGGGGCCAGGGGGCCCTGGCCCCCCCCCCTTACACACACACCACACCTACAATATTACTGCCGAAATTTAACTATCCCTTTACTTGATCACTTGATAACTGAACTTAACACTAGTTTTGACAAAACAGATTCAGTAGTTCAATTTATGCAGCTCTTGCCTTCAGTGATAATTATTAGTAATGAGTTTTTGCGACCACAAAATTTCGAGCATATTCTTGAGCTTTACAAAGATGACCTCCCATCCCGTGCATGCTTCAATTCAGAGCTCAACCTGTGGCAGCACAAATGGAAAGCTGACTCTGAATTAGCTGTAAGCCTTTGTACTCCAGAGAAAAGCCTAGTACATGCAGATTGTGATTTCTTTCCCAATATTCACACTCTTTTATGTATAATGGGCACATTGCCAGTTACCAGCTGTTAATGTGAACGTTCCATCAGCATGCTCAAATTGATCAAGACTTCACTGAGGAGTAGTATGGGACAAGACCGCCTTAATGGATTGGCAATGCTATACTACCACCGTGACATTGAAATTACTTCAGAGGAAGTGGTGGATGAATTCTCCCGTCGCCATCCAAGATGGATGGTATTATGACTATATAACTTGCTTCAATAAATTCTTGACTAATTCCTTATTGTTGTCAGTGAGTGCAATTTTTTTTGTGTATGTAACAAATTGATTCAGAAAGAAACCAAAAATTTTTAATTAGTGGGTGTGATAAAATGGGTGTGGTCAAGTTTCCACTTAACTTTCGGCCCCCCCCCTCTATAATGCTGCATCCGCCCCTGCACTACAATTGTAAAAATTAGCTACCTTAAATTTGTACATCACAGTTTCTTGCGGTGGTATTTATTCATTAAATTAAATTATTTGCATCATTTTAACTGAACTAAATAAATAAACTGGCTGCTATTTCACTGGCATTTAAATATTTTCTCGGATAAGTACATTGCATTTAC
>WLWD01000503.1_pt1 | contig 18800 bp, 14 predicted proteins | sample 6712731 | NCBI WGS metagenome assembly WLWD01 (sample SAMN12718690, study PRJNA576275) | sponge metagenome | isolation source: marine sponge | host: Mycale hentscheli | place: New Zealand: South Island, Marlborough, Capsize Point | collected 2014-11-01
GTGAGTTATGGTACATGTACTGTAAGGTCAAGGTACATGTACAAGGTATTTATATTCATTCTTATTCCTCTCTCTACCGCTTGGTTTAGTTACATCAGTTTTTTTCACTCCTGCTCTCTTTCTTCCTGAACCATCTCAGCTCTGTTTATCTTCATCCGTTCTCAGCTCCTTCTTCTTGAATCACATTTTCCCTTCTCCTCCTTTGCCTGTCTATCTTGCTTCACAGTGTCTCTGTCCTTATGTCCATGATTGATTTCAGGCTTTGTGGAACTAGCCTTCCTTGCCATCCTTCCTGCTTTTATGCAATAGTCGTCGTTTCCTTAATCGCCTTCACCTTCTACTGAATGTGATGATGCTTTACCCATTCAGTTCATGGTGTCACTTTACCAACTCAACTTGGCTAATGAATTATTCATGAATACACACCGTGTCATTACTGGCACATTTAGTGTTGCTTCATACCGGCTTTAAAAAAGTTATTACATTCTGTTCCAACTTTTTTTTTCTTTAACTTGTGGAAATATTTCTCAGTGCTATAATTTGGTGGCTGAGGCATCAGTGGAAGTCTGGCATGTACTGGAGTTGACATATAATTTGAAGACAGCATTGAATAATATTTTATGTCATTTGGTCCCAAACAGAGTAAGAAGTCTGCCTTCAAGAGCTGCCGGGACGTAGAGACAAGCTGGGAGCAGTTGAAGGAACTCAATTCATGTAGACCAGCCGGCGACAAGGATGCAAACAAGCTGGAGAAGTCTTGTCGCAAAATGGAGGAATCTTTGATGAAGATAGACAGGGAGTACAGGGAGTCTAATATCAAGACTGAACAGGCTCGGCTTAGCTGGGAGGCTTCCATGTACCAGTGCTGCAAGGTGGGTGTGGTTAATATGGACAAGGTGGGTGTGGCTGATATGGACAAGGTGGGTGTGGTTAATACGGACAAGATGGGTGGTGTTAATATGGATGATGTGGGTGGCTGTGCACTATTGTATCATTGAATATATCTTACTGGATTCTCATGAGCAAGTAGAGACATTATCAGAGATGTTCGAGTATGAGCCAGCAATCATTAGTGTATAGGTTACATCATGAGGTGGAGGTCGGTACAGGGTTTACATAACCAAAAGCCAAAGAACCAAAGATAGTGTAAACTCTGTACTGACTGGAGTGGTACAACCAATTTGTACCATGGCTGCACATAACAACCAACTTATGTTGTTACAACCGACATTTGGTTGATACATGCTTAGTGTATGATTGAGTAACAAATTTGACAGCCACTGGGTAAAGACTAGACTAGCCTTGCTGAGCTGACTTGCGTTAATTTTTCAAAGGCCAAATACAACAAATTTTATCGGTCAATAAATTTCCTAGAGAACTTGTAAAGGACGGTGTCATTTGTTCTTCAACGTAATGTTGCTAAGCGAATATGTTTTGATTTTAGAGTGCCACAAGAATTACAACATAACTTCAAGAAAACTATAGGAAGACAATATGGAGTTGCTTATAGATCAGTTCACTAGAACTATCATCTATTTACTTCTATCTGTTCGTAGTAACTTTCTATTGATTAGTTTATTGCACATAGAAATATTTCTTAATTTAACGTTAATTATGTTACTTTAATTATGTTTCTTGTGGCGGACTCGGAGATGACAAGCTGACGAACACACAATTCACTCAGCCACTCGTCATTCCAGCATAGCCATAACATACAACACAACATTCCGAACTATCAATTAGTAGAGTCACACACACAATATATAAGACTCATTCACGTAAGTAGTCAACAGTCTTGCCAGTATCAAAGTTAAAGATTAGAACCGCCACATTGGTGACCTCGACGTGAGATCCTGGGCCCACTGGACACTTATCCTGGACCCACTGGACACTTATCCTGGACCCACTGGACACTTATCCTGGACCCACTGGACACTTATCCTGGACCCACTGGACACTTATCCTGGACCCACTGGACACTTATCCTGGACCCACTGGACACTTATCCTGGACCCACTGGACACTTATCCTGGACCCACTGGACACTTATCCTGGACCCACTGGACATTTATCCTGGACCTACTGGACACTTATCCTGGACCCACTGGACACTTATCCTGGACCCACTGGACACTTATCCTGGACCCACTGGACACTTATCCTGGACCCACTGGACACTTATCCTGGACCCACTGGACACTTATCCTGGACCCACTGGACACTTATCCTGGACCCACTGGACACTTGTCCTGGACCCACTGGACACTTATCCTGGACCCACTGGACACTTATCCTGGACCTTTTCTGGGACCATGGCCGAAGACAGCGTTGTTAGTCTTGGACTTCCCACCTTCTGGAATACACAACCAGAAGTATGGTTTGAGCAAGCTCACGAGACTCAGCCAGTCTCACGCTACTCGGCAGTCTCACTCGACTCAGTCACTCGACTCAGTCACTCGACTCAGCCAGTCTCACTCGACTCAGCCAGTCTCACGCTACTCGGCAGTCTCACTCGACTCAGCCAGTCTCCCTCAACTCGGCAGTCTCACTCGACTCGGCCAGTCTCACTCGACTCGGCAGTCTCACTCAACTCGGCCAGTCTCACCCGACTCGGCAGTCTCACTCGACTCAGCCAGTCTCACGCTACTCGGCAGTCTCACTCGACTCAGCCAGTCTCACTCAACTCGGCAGTCTCACTCGACTCGGCCAGTCTCACGCTACTCGGCAGTCTCACTCGACTCAGCCAGTCTCACGCTACTCGGCAGTCTCACTCGACTCAGCCAGTCTCACTCAACTCGGCAGTCTCACTCGACTCGGCCAGTCTCACTCGACTCGGCAGTCTCACTCGACTCGGCAGTATCACTCGACCCGGCGGTCTCCCGCGGCCCGGCAGTCTCCCGCGGCCCAGCAGTTTTCCGCGGTCCTGCAGTTTTCCGCGGTCCGGCAGACTCCCACGGTCGGTGCTCGCGCTCGACTCATTGGTCGGTCGGCAGTTCTGGAGGGGAGCTCTGTGGCGGACTCGGAGATGACAAGCTGACGAACACACAATTCACTCAGCCACTCGTCATTCCAGCATAGCCATAACATACAACACAACATTCCGAACTATCCATTAGTAGAGTCACACACACAATATATAAGACTCATTCACGTAAGTAGTCAAGAGTCTTGCCAGTATCAAAGTTAAAGATCAGAACCGCCACAAACAAATATGGAATTACGTACTTACCTTAGCTTCCCTCGAGAAGTAGTAGCTTCCTTAGCATTAATACTACAGCATTCTGACTACCAACAGCTCTTGACAACAAACAACCGGCACTCCGTATCCCCCCCATAAAACGGCGAAGTTTTAAAATTAAGTCTGGAAAAGGGTCTTCAATGTCATAGTAACCGGTCGAATCAACTTTATGTTTCTTGAAAAGCAAGCAATTTCGCAGGAACTTTCTCACACTTTGGAGCTTAAGTATAAAGTAAGGCTTGCTTAATCCTGTAGTTTCAGAATAAACTGGGGTCAAGCCTAAAAAGCCGTGTTTTTTGGAGAAAAAAGTTCCGCTCGAGCGCGTTTAAAGGGCATACGTACCATCCCACATACATATATACATATAACATATACCCGATTTTGCATTATCCAACCCTAATACTGTCTAGCTCGCTACGCTCGCTCGCCAATAAACAAACATCCCCGATTTTCAATTGTGTTACCCCTGTAAGTGTCTCGCTCGCTACGCTCGCTCGCCAAATACGTATCGCATAACTGAACTAAGCGCTACTATGAACCCATCTCGTTTGTAATGACTGTGAACTTGAATGTTTCCTCAAATGCGCTCAGTAATAACTACAAAAAACTTCCATATAAGCTAAGGTCTGAAAGTCATCGTCTTTCAGGAGATATAACTTAACATCTTGCTTGCACACTATAAAAGCGGAAGTTTTAACAAATTCTTGAAATAAAGTTTTGATTGTTCTATTTTTTAGTTTGACACTCAAAGGCTTCATCTATCTTTGATTTGTGGAGAACGGTTAATGCTTTTTAATAACAAGTTTATCGTCTTTTCATAATATCAGTAGATCCATTTGACTATCTTCCGATCCCGATGTGAGTTTGACGGAGCTGGAGGTGACGTTCTTTACCAGCTCGAGGAGCGTACGCTTAAGGAGGCTAGTTTGACCGCATCCAAGGCACACCCACTATAATTGTTGAATGAATACAAGGTAGATGACAATATTATTGACTAATTTCACTCTACATGGACAGAGAATGGTCACTATTGATGCCAATTTCATAGTGTATGGAGTAATTGCTAATGCACTTAATCTTTCCACAGTGTATCTTGATTACATTGTATTGACAATCTACCAAGCAGATAAATACTAAAAATAGAGGTATTCCAACAGTAGCTAAGCTAGTGTTGTACAGCTATTATTATTTATCTGTGAAGAATTATACCAAATTGTTACACGAACTGGCCAAAACTTAAAACTTCAGGTCAATCCGAGAAGTCCGACAGAAAGAGGGGTTCGCCTACCCTTTACCGAATCGCTACGCTGGGAACACGGCCATACCAAATTTGTTCTGCCGCACATATATTGCGGCGGTCAATTACGGTTAGCAAATTACCTCCTCAATCACGAATAGAAATTCCTGTACGTGTCAGCCACCCTTTCAACGCTAGGTTTAGCAATCATGGCTAATTTGCTGTAGAAAATTCAGGTATAAAGGAGGTGGGGCACTAACCACTTCCACATTCCTCCAGAACAAATTTCGTATGGCCATGTCCCCAGACACTCCGCACGCTTTGCGCGCTACACTTGGCGTCTATTAATATTTGTGACATGAACTTTCCTTACTGACAGATCATGTAAGTTTAATTATTTTTATAATTAAGCAGTTAGTAGCTTAAAGTTTAACCAAAATCTGAGAAATGAAGCAAAACAAAAAATAACAACAACAAAACAAACAAACAAGAAAAAAACAGATAAAAATAACAGTAAACAAATGCAAATTGAGGGCATGAAATTAGTGAATTGGAATATAATTAAATATCTTTAGTCATGGCTTTGTTGTTACAGATGTACTGGTATTATGGGGACATGATATTATCATAATCTATCTCTCTTAGACGAGCAGTTCGTTTCTAATGTGCGAGTATGAAGAATATAAAATTATCTGCTAGTCTTGCTCCTTGTGGAATTCGATTTGATCAGTATTGCCAAACTTTTTATTATATTCTACAAATAAGGGAAGAAGTAGGCGACACTAGATTAACCGAATACGCAGCTTTAATCGGAACATGCAACTAACTATAGGTATATTTCTGTTAATCATTTCTCTGTCAATCAATTCACAGGCTTTTTTAAAACACAGAATTAAAAATATTTGGTCACCACTGGGAATTCACTCATGTGTCAAGTGCTATAGTGCAAATGTGTCTTGTGCTAAATTGCAAATGTGTCTTGTGCTAAAGTGCAAATATGTCAAGTTCAAAAGTGCAAATGTGTCAAGTGCTAAAGTGCAAATGTGTCAAGTGCTAAAGTGCAGATGTGCCAAGTGCTAAAGTGCATATGTGTCAAGTGCTAAAATTCAATTGTGTTAAGTCTAAAACTGCAAATATGTCAAGTATTAAAGTCAAAATGTGTCAAGTGCTAAAGTTCAATTGTGTCAAGTATAAAACTGCAAATATGTCAAGTATTAAAGTTAAAATGTAACTAATACTAAAATGCAAATGTGTCAAGTGCTAAAGTCCAGATATGTCAAGTGCTAAAGTTCAATTGTGTCAAGTATAAAACTGCAAATATGTCAAGTATTAAAGTTAAAATGTAACTAATACTAAAGTGAAAATGTGTCAAGTGCTAAAGTACAAATGTATCAAGTGCTAAAGTGCAGATGTATCAAGTGCTAAAGTGCAGATGTGTCAAGTGTGCAGATGTGTCAAGTGCTAAAGTGCTGATGTGTCACGTGCCAAAGTGCAGATATGTCAAGTGCTAATGTGCATATATGTCAAGTGCTAAAGTGCAAATATATGAAGTGCTGAAGTGCAGATGTGTCAAGTGCTATTGTGAAAATGTGTCAAGTTTAAAGTGCAGATGTATCAAGTGTTAAAGTGCAGATATGTCAAGTGCTAATGTGCAAATGTGTCAAGTGCTAAAGTGCAGATGTGTCAAGTGCTATAGTGAAAATGTGTCAAGTTCTAAAGTGCAGATGTGTCAAGTGTTAAAGTGCAGATATGTCAAGTGCTAATGTGCAAATGTGTCAAGTGTTAATGTGCAGATGTTTCAAGTGCTAAAGTGCAGATGTGTCAAGTGCTAATGTGCAGATGTTTCAAGCGCTAAAGTGCAGATGTGTCACGTGCTAAAGTGCAAATGTGTCAAGTGTTAAAGTTTATATGTGTCTCATGCTAAAGTGCAGATGTGTCAAGTGCTAATGTGCAGATGTGTCAAACATTAAACTGCAGATGTGTCACGTGCTAAAGTGCAGATGTGTCAAGTGCTAATGTGCAGATGTGTCATGTATTAAAATGCAGATGTGTCACGTGCTAAAGTGCAGACGTGTCAAGTGCTAATGTGCAGATGTGTCAAATGCTAATGTGCAGATGTGTCAAGTGCTAAAGTGCTGATGTGTCAAGTGCTAAAGTTCAATTGTGGTAAGTCTAAAACTGCAAATATTATGTCAAGTATTAAAGTCAAAATGTGTCCAGTGCTAAAGTGCAAATATGTGAAGTGCTAAAGTGCAGATGTTTCAAGTGCTAAAGTGCAGATGTGTCAAGTGCTAAAGTGCAAATGTGTCAAGTGCTAAAGTGCAAATGTGTCAAGTGCTAAAGTGCAAATGTGTCAAGTGATAAAGTGCAAATGTGTCAAGTGCTAAAGTGCAGATGTTTCAAGTGCTAAAGTACAGATGTGTCAAGTGCTAAAGTGCAAATGTGTCAAGTGCTAAAGTGAAAATGTGTCAAGTGCTAAAGTGCAGATGTGTCAAGTGCTAAAGTGCAAATGTGTCAAGTGCTAAAGTGCAGATATGTCAAGTGGTAAAGTGCAAATGTGTCAAGTGCTAAAGTGCAGATGTGTCAAGTGCTATAGTGCAGATGTGTCAAGTGCTAAAGTGCAGATGTGTCAAGTGCTAAAGTGCAAATGTGTCAAGTGCTAAAGTGCAAATGTGTCAAGTGCTAAAGTACAGATGTGTCAAGTGCTAAAGTGCAGATGTGTCAAGTGCTAAAGTGCAGATGTGTCAAGTGCTAAAGTGCAGATGTGTCAAGTGCTAATGTGCAGATGTGTCAAACATTAAACTGCAGATGTGTCACGTGCCAAAGTGCAGATGTGTCAAGTGCTAATGTGCAGATGTGTCAAGTGCTAACGTGCAGATGTGTCAAGTGCTAAAATGCAGATGTGTCAAGTGCTAAAGTGCAGATGTGTCAAGTGCTAAAGTGTAGATGTGTCAAGTGTTAAAGTGCAGATCTGTCACGTGCTATAGTGCAGATATGTGTCAAGTGCTAAAGTGCAGATGTGTCAAGTGCAGATGTGTCAAGTGCTAATGTGCAGATGTTTCAAGTGCTAAAGTGCAGATGTGTCAAGTGCTAAAGTGCAGATGTGTCAAGTGCTAATGTGCAGATGTGTCAAGTGCTAATGTGCAGATGTGTCAAACATTAAACTGCAGATGTGTCACGTGCCAAAGTGCAGATGTGTCAAGTGCTAATGTGCAGATGTGTCAAGTGCTAACGTGCAGATGTGTCAAGTGCTAAAATCCAGATATGTCAAGTGCTAAATTGCAGATGTGTCAAGTGCTAAAGTGTAGATGTGTCAAGTGTTAAAGTGCAGATCTGTCACGTGCTATAGTGCAGATATGTGTCAAGTGCTAAAGTGCAGATGTGTCAAGTGCAGATGTGTCAAGTGCTAATGTGCAGATGTTTCAAGTGCTAAAGTGCAGATGTGTCAAGTGCTAAAGTGCAGATGTGTCAAGCTTTAAAGTGCAGATGTGTCACGTGCTAAAGTGCAGATGTGTCAAGTGCTAAAGTGCAAATATGTGAAGTGCTAATGTGCAGATGTGTCAGTTGTTAAGGTGCAGATGTGTCAGTTGTTAAAGTGCAGATGTGTCAAGTGCTAAAGTGCAGATATGTCAAGTGCTAAAGTTCAATTGTGTCAACTATAAAACTGCAAGTATGTCAAGTATTAAAGTTAAAATATAACTAATTCTAAAGTGCAAATGTGTCAAGTGCTAAAGTGCAGATGTGTCAAGCTTTAAAGTGCAGATGTGTCACGTGCTAAAGTGCAGATGTGTCAAGTGCTAAAGTGCAAATATGTGAAGTGCTAATGTGCAGACGTGTCAAGTGCTAAAGTGCAGACGTGTCAAGTGCTAAAGTGTAGTTGTATCAAGTGCTAAAGTGCAGATGTGTCAAGTGATAAAGTGCAGATGTGTCAAGTGTGGAGATGTATTAAGTGCCAAAGTTCAGATATGTCAAGTGCTAATGTGCAGATGTGTCAAGTGCTATAGTGCATATGTGTCAACTGTTAAAGTGTAGATGTGCCACGTGCTAAAGTGCAAATGTGTTAAGTGCTAATGTGCTGATGTGTCAAGCGTTAAAGTGTAGATGTGTCAAGTGCTAAAGTGCAAATGTGCAGATGTGTCAAGTGCTAAAGTGCAGATGTATCATGTGTCAAAGTATATATGTGTCAAGTGCTAAAGTTCAAATGTGTCAAGTACTAAAGTTCAAATGTGTCAAGTGCTAAAGTGCAAATGTATCTATTGCTAAAGCACAGATGTGTCAAGTGATAAAGCACAAATGTGTCACGTGATAAAGTGCAAATGTGTCAACTGCTAAAGTTAATATTTATCAAGAACTATGGCCAAAAATGCAAAATGTCGAGTATTAAAGAGTCAAATTTATGAAGTTCTAAGACGTAGATGAGTCAAGTGCTTAAGTATAAGTATGTTAAGTTCAGTGTCAAGTGCTAAAGTGCAAATTTGTGAAGTGCTAAGGAGAAAATGTGTCAGGTGGAAACTGCAAAATAAGGTCAAGCATTAAATTTTAAAGTGCAAATGCATCAAGTACACAAGTGTAAATGGGAACTTGCAAATGTGCCAAAACATACATGTGTCAAATACCAAAGTGTCAATGAGTCAAGTGTTAAATGCACTTTGTCAATTGCAACTGTGAAAATGTGTAGAGTGCTGAATCACAAATGTGCTCAGTGGAAGTGCATAATGTTAATGTCAAAAGTGTAAATGTTTCCCGTGTTAAAGTGCATGTATCAAGTACTAATGCTTAAAATTGTCAATTGACAAAACATTCAACTGACATAATTTTTTCTTAATATTTGTAGGGCCCTAACTAATAATAGTGCTAAAGATACTGCTAATGGACTGCCTATATTCATTATACTATATTTTATATTCATAACAATGACCACTGCTCAGCACAATACTGTAAAATAAAAAATCATGAGTGATATATCATGAAGAAGTTTTGTACAAGAATAAAAAATGAAAATGATGAAGTATTATTTACCAGTCAAAGCAGCTGGAACACTCTGGGAGCCATTTGCTCTAAGAACTATCAAAAGCAGCTGCACACTTTACTACATATAGCCAGGGTGGGACCTTGGTTTATAGTTTTATCAATTGTGGGCAGGAAGCTTTTGAATTACCCGCTAAGCTATGTTAGAACATAGCGTACCCCTTGTGAAGTAGTGTGAAACCAGCATAGTGTTGTGCAAGTGAGTGCACAGGGATACTAAATGGTAGAAGATAGGATACTATTAGCCAAAAGGGAGTATGAGGAAGTTAGGCACTCGAATTAAACTAATTGGACCCACAGAGTCAGTTTATTATCCCTTTGCACATGGAGTTGTTCGATCTTAATACAGACTTCAAGAATATGTGAAAAATGACTGACTGAAAATGACTGACTGCAAATGATGGCTTGCACCTGCCCAATATATCCTATCAGGTCCAGAGGCCCTAATGGAAGTGCCCAACAACAATGACACAAAACAACAACCGACAATATGTTTGACACAAACACACATATTCACTGTCTCTGCACATAAACAGAGACTTAAAACAACAATTGACAACTACGTTTTGACACAAAAACATGACTTTAAGAATTAGTCGTAAATCGCTATGTGGGAGGTGTTGGATCCTGCTGAGCCCTTCCCACATCTCCCCCTCCTTCCAAGGTGAGTCCCTCGGACTCCTTCGACACATCGGTAAGAGTATTGGACATCGATTGGTCTTCCCTATCCGTCCCCGACCAGCCTTGTCGAGACAGGGCATCAGCCACTCCATTCTCCGCACCTGACCTGTAAACACATTCAAAGAAAAATCTTGTAAATACAGACACCAACGCCAAAGGCGACAATTCAGTCATCCAGTAGTCATCCAACCCCCCAAATCAATACATTCTCTTTCCTCACCAAACCACCCATGGCACAACAACTCTAAGGGTCCATGCAATTCCGACTCATGAATAAGTTGATAGGGGAAGTAACCATGAGTATCCCTGTTAGGCATATTGCGTAATGCAAAAAGGCAGAACTTTAGTTGCTTGGGCCAGTCCAAATAGTTGGCAGTTAACTTCTTTAGCATCAGCATTAAGGGGATATGAAATCTCTCTAAAGTGCCATTTTCCTGGGGGTGGTAAGGAGAGATTCTCACCTGATGAATATGCACAGCTACGACATCACCTTTCCCATGAATGGGATGCCTTGGTCAGACAGAACTTCATGAGGGATACCAGTCTGGGACCAGATCTCAAGCAAGGCTTCACATACACTTTCTGCCATCACGTCCTTCAACGGCACTGCAAAGGGGTACTTGTAACCATCTCTTCTCCTAGGCAAAGGGCCAATCAAGTCAACAGCAAGCCTCTCAAGAGGCACACAATAGGGAGGGGCTTGTTGGTAAGGGATCTTGTCAGGTAAATGTTTGTTTACTTTCTGACAGCTAGCACAGCAACTTACATGTCTTACAATGTCCTTGTATGCACCTAGGCAGGTACTTGAGAGGAGTGCGAGTGTGTGGGCATCCCCGTTGGTGCCGGTGAAGAAGGCGGGTGGTGGTATACGTTTGTGTGTGGACTATAGAAAGCTCAATGCTATCACGGCAAAGGAACCCTACTATATTCCTCAGTTCGAGGAGATGGTGGAGCGTGTAGGGCAGGGGTGTGTGTTGTCCAAGGTGGACCTGTCGAAGGGTTTCCACCAGGTGGCTGTGGCGGTAGAGGATAGAGAGAAAACGATGTGGATCTCATCACAGCTGTGCCCAGCATTTGTGACCATAGATGTCAAAGCAATAGCAAAGTCATCGAATGTCTTGATAGGAGGATCGAGTTTCTTTAAGGGAGCTTTCCTCACTAAGGCCATGAAGTCAATAATGATGGCATGGGTTTGTGGAGAAGTTTCTGGTCATTTTTTGTCAACAAGTGGGCACAACTTCAGTAGCTCAGTTCCAAGTTGTGATTTCAAACTCTTCCTCAAGTAACCATCCTTGTCGACCAAGAAGAAAGCAGAATTGGTGATCTCATGCTGGAGTAGTTCCTCAACAGTGAACCCCCGGTGACATCCATACTCAATAAACATGAGCAACTTTGGTAGCATTACCTTTGATGTCTGCTTTGGATTCCAAATTCAAAGTGGTTTTAGGGGGTGACTTAAACTTGAGTTTGCTAATGGTAGAGTGGATTGACACTGACGTTTTTCTGAGGCGATCATTGACATACTTAGCATAAGCAGCACTGCCCTCCTGGAAACAACACAACAACTTGTCTACTTGAACATTGGTCACAATTTCTCCAGTGAGAATATTCTTCAGTGCTACCTGATCTTGTAGCGGACTGCATACCTTCAAAAGGTACTCCTCAATGTCTTGCACCATCTTAACTATCGTAGCTGCAGTTGTCGGGTTGAAGTTGTGGTGAAGTGACAGTTCTCCATGGGCATCATCTTCAGTCTTCATGAGGTTGATGTACTGGTCTTTCTTGTGTTTGATGATTGTGGGGACTCGCCCATCCGACCCTTAGCTCAACGGGGATCCACGCACTTAAAAAGGGACAGCAAGGTCGCTGCCAATAGAATTCTCAATCAGTCTGAAGCCGCGGCTTATCAGAGCTGTCAATGTCTTGATGACTAAGTTTAGTATAATTAAGAACTGACTCAAACACGTGGGGATCTGAGGTTATATGCTTCAAGAGCCCCTTGTGCAACAAACACTACGCATGACACAAAACTCAACCATACACATATTCATACATAACCATAGTCACACACACACACACAATTCATCTAGCTTACAGTTCCTCTTGCTCTTCCTTCTTCTCTTCGTCCTCCTGCATCTTGAACATCTCCAGCTTCTCCAGTGTGGGTGATTGCTAAGCCCACAATGATCCCCCATAAAGCTACCGCCTCCTTCTTCCTGGTGACACCAATTATCCCCCCACTCACCTTGGCAGGCCGGTTGTAGCGCTGTTCTAACGCCTGGTCATGCATGTTCAGTTCTCCTATTTTCCAATTAACCTGTTGATCATTTTTTTTCTTGCAATCCCTTCTTCTATCTCCAGTTTTATTTTTATTTTTAGTTTACCTCTTTAAGGTCTATCACTACTACGTCTCTCTGTCAATAGCATCAGAGTTCTTTCCAAAGGTGCGGAAACACTTGCATAATCTTTCTTCAATATCATGTAAAAGATTTAGTTAGTTTTAATATCAATTTGACTTAGTCTTTCTTAACTTGTGTTGCTCCTCAAATGCTTAAAATATGTGACTCCTTAAGAAAGTAGTTCATTGTATGTTTTCTCATCCACTCTACCAGTAGTTTTAGTCGTAATCAAATATGCTATCTTCTAAAATATTTAGTTTTAGCTTTTTTTCCCTCCATGTTCTCTATACCAGCTTAGTTTTAGTTTTTCTTACCAAGAGCCAAAACTAAGGGGTTTTGGTTTTTTCCATATGAAGAATGTTATTTGCATACCATATATGGAATACTATAGGATTAGATAGTTTGCCTTTGCAATTACTTCACAATTGTTCAGTTTTAGCTTATATTCAATTAAAAGGTCCTGTAATATCTATCTTCATGGTTTAGTTTCACTCACATGTGTTCATGGCCAGAACGGAAACTGAGTGTATGACTTAAATATATCCTTAAAGTAGCAGAAGTTTATTTTAGCCACATACATCTCTTAAGTAATCACAACACACATGACTAATTGTTTGATTAGTGAACGTGAGCTAACATTTCAAGGATATTGAAAGAATATCATTTTTTGCTGGACTTATTCGATTAATATTATTATGGTGATGTGTGTAAAATTATAACTATTCAACCCTTTGAAATCAGGATGACTATTATTTTGGAGTTAATTTTATTACTTCTTTGTACTTGTATTGCTTCAGGACCGTTCAAACGAAATTCTACTGATGGAACAGGAGCTTTATTGTTATTTAAAGAAGATATTTGCTCCCATAATCGATCTCTTCACTGTCCAGTCTGGGCTGATTGTGACAACCAAAATGGAATATGCAAATGTTTAGAGAAAATAAGCTACATATTTCAATGTGATCCCTATGGAAAGATGAACTACATCAGAAGTTGCTATTGCCTCACATACAATGAAGAGTCGCATAAAGCAGAAGTGGGGCTGTGTCTTTATAACTGTTATTACTTTGGAAAGTGTAAATATAACATTGAAGAAGAGTACAGTCTTCTTTCCAATGATGTCGATGACTGGAATGAAGCCACGTGTGGCATATATAACAGAACTGGTACGCTGTGTGGACAATGTGTCAACAATACATACTTGCCTGCTTATTCTTACGACATGACTTGTAGAAGTTGTGGTAGTACTCTGACTAGTCTCATCACGTATATCGCAGTGGCCTATGGTTTTCTCACACTGTTCTGTTTCTTGGTTGTTGCTACTAGATTAAATGTTACTTCTTCTCCACTTTTAGGATATGTGTTTGTCTGTCAAACACTCACATGTCCTGTTTTTGCCAGAGTAATTTTATCCTTTTTAAGAAGTTTTAAAGAAATGAGTTGGTATAGAATCGGTGCTCAAGTGCTAGGAGCAATATTAGGAGTATGGAATCTAGATTATTTTCGTTGGTTTGATCTGAACATTTGTTTCGAGGTTGATTCTTTGACCATTCTTTCTTTGGATTTCTTTGTAGCTCTGTATCCATTGGTATTAATGGTGATAATCTACTGGATTATATGTTTGTATGACTCTAATTACAGGCTCATCGTAGTCCTGGTGTTCCCCATCAAATCATTATTTCTATTTTTTAAGAAAAACTGGAATATCAAATTATCAATTATTGATGCTTTTGCGACATTTGTGTTTCTCTCCAACGTCAAATTTCTCAATGTGTGTTATGACCTATTAGTACCTGTTGAGATATGTGATCCTTCCATCAATGGAACTTGTGTACTTGCATTGTTTAACAATGCCACTACATTGTACTTTAGTCATTCACACACTCCATATGCAGTACTAGCACTGCTAGTGTTTTTATTGTTCGTTATTCTTCCACTTGTTGTGCTACTGCTATATCCTTTCAAATACTTTCAAGCTGTTCTCAAATTCATTCCCCAAAGATGGCAATTGGCTCTACTTTCTTTCGTGGACTCTTTTCAAGGCTGCTACAAGGATGGTACAGTACCAGGGTGTAGAGATTATAGGTGGTTTTCCGCTATGCCCTTTATTCTTCGCTTAATTATCTTCTGTTTGTATGCCATCAATGGATCCTTAATTATCATCTCTTATTGCATTATCGTTTTGGTAGCCTCTGTCCTAATCGTAATAATAGTAGAACCGCATAAGACTCAGTTTCAGCATTACTCGGATCATTTTGTGGTATGTGTTCTACTGCTTTGTGGCTGCATCACATGCTCTGTTTTAACTATTTTCTTGGCTGTTGTCTTTTATGTTGTTTTTTTCTTTTTGTTCTGTGTTTACCTATCAGTGTTGGTCTACCTATACATAAGACACGTGTACTGTTAAAAAACACTTACATTTCATCATTGTTATATTACTTTTAAATGTTTGTTTACTCACAGCATCACTAGCTACTAATACATCAGTAAAATTTTAGTCAGTTCTAGCTAGCTAAAGATCATACTATTGTAATCACAATATATGTTTTAGTTCATTTATACAAATTTGTGAGTTAACAGAGTTCTAGGTGCAATTAAGTGACTTGTTTGCTTTTACATATGCATCATTCACTATACTTCTAGTAAGCTAACTTTCAGTGCATGTAATACAGATGGTGTAGGTGTCTCAGTATGGATAGGCTCCAAGGGCATGTTCTGTTGGTTTGCAGGTGTTCATGCAAAATATCATTTTTTAGTTGTGCCAAAAAATAATGGGGGGGGGGGGGGGGGGGGGCTTTAGCCTCCAGAGTCCCTTCACTTCGTATGCCACTGCAATAGCTGCTTATTTGACTAGAACAAATTTGCTGTTGGAGGACAATATTGCGAACAGCCTCGACTTAAACTTTGTTAGTATTGGGTACACATTCTAGTAGCGATTCCGCATCACATTTCTTTATTGAATTATATGAACAGGAATACCTTATGATTCATCAATAAATTTGTTTTGTCACAACATAGGTTTATCACAATATTCACCACAGAATGTGATGCTTCTTGCTGTTTAGAACATAGTGTTCTCTGTGCTGTCGATCATGTGACCGCCAAATCTGCAGCACTCATGATGCCTGGTGAAACATCCTGGCCTTCTAACTGGACCAGAGAGTACCAATGACTAATGCACTATGAGATTCAATATCCATATAATCTAAACCAGACATGAAGTTCATATGAATCATAGAGAAGTCATAATAGTGGAAGAATACCAGAACTAGTAGCTAAAGCTTTGTGTACTTTAATCATGCTATTGAAACATAATCAGTCAAGAAGTCTGAGAAATGTTAAGGCTAATAGCTAGTTGTATTATAGAAAAAAACAAAATAATGCAGTAACAACAATAATATTGGGAAGTTGACAAGGAAGAATATAATAATAATAGCTAAATACATTAATAATAACAATGTATAATGATCTCTCATTCACAGGCTTTAAAGTCTAAACTATGGCTAAATAATCATAGCAGAGTAAGGTGTTTTGATTATGTTTTGTGGACTATAAATACAGCATTTTCTCAGTTTTTATTCGAATGCACTAGTCTTATTAAAATAAAACAAATAGACGTTTCGACCACTCTACAGTGGCCATCATCAGTGTAATGGTAATATTTGATACAAAAAGAATGACCTTAGGATGTAAATGCTGTGTGACTTTAATAACATGTTTATTTTTGACTTGTCCCTAGGGCTTAGGTGATAAGGGCATTGTACACTTCAGGCAGTGGTCCATTTTTCCTGTTGATTGTGTTGCTGGTCTTTTTAATATACCAAGATTCAAGCAAACACCTCTGGGTCCAGTTCTGCTGACAGTCTATAACTTTCACATTGCTCCAATCAATCTGATGGTTCCTTCTTATTGCATGCTCTGCCACAGCTGAAGTGTTGTATATGGCATCAAAGGAAGTCAAGGCTCTTTGGTGCTCCTTCACTCTGTGCTGCAGTGTGCGTCCTGTCTGGCCAATATATACCTCTTTGCAGGTACCACAAGTGATTTTGTAGACAACGCCATTCCTTTGATTTATCTGGATGGGAGTTTTCGGATGTACAAGTAGTTGCCTGAGAGTTTTGTGAGGTCTGAAGCAGGTTCTTATATTAAGAGGAGTCAATATCCTTCTGATACTCTCAGATACATTTCTTATATATGGGAGTACTACGGTTGCAACTGGTTGTCTGTCCTCCATAATGCTATTCCTTGCACTATTTGTGCTCATCTTTTTAGATATTCTTTCTATCATCTTTAGTGGATAGCCATTTTGTCTCAAAGCTTGAGTGACATGTTCTTCCTCTTTGACTCTATCTAGATGGAAACTGCAGATCTTTTTTGCCCTATGGAAGAGTGTAGTAGCCACAGCTCTCTTGTGTTCCATGGGGTGATGAGAATCAAAGGACAAATACTTGTCTGTCTGTGTTGGCTTTCTGTAGACAGTGGTGCTGAGACTACCATCTTCATGGTGGTGAATCGTAGTGTCCAGGAAGGATAATTGCTTTTTTGATTCCAGTTCCATTGTGAACTTTATGGATGGCTCTATGGAATCTATATGTTGTTTGAAGTCATCAATGTTATTCCTCTCAAGTGCTGCACAGATATCGTCAACATACCTCTTCCAAAATAATGGGGGAGAGTGATAGGTTCTTAGTGCTCTTTCCTCTACCTCTTCCATTACTAGATCTGCCACTACTACGGAAACTGGTGACCCCATCGCAGTTCCAAATGTCTGCTGGTAAAACTCATTGTCATATGCCAGATATGCTGCATTAAGACATAGAAGGAGTAGTTGTTTTATTTGGTCTGGGGATAGCATAGTTCTATCTCCTAGTGTAGGATCCTCCTGCAAGCGTTCATATGCAACATCAGCAGCTACGTCCACAGGTATTTTGGTGAATAGGGATACTACATCAAAAGAGACCAAAGTTACTCCATCAGGTAGCGATTGATTGGCTATAAAACCTGAAAATTCAAAAGAGTTAGCCACATTTGAAGATGTTTTTCCCACTAATGGTGACAACAAGGTAACTAAGTGTTTAGATAACCTGTATGTAGGAGAGTTAACAAATGAAACAATAGGTCTTAAAGGAACTCCTGGTTTGTGTATTTTGGGAAGACCATAGAATTGTGGTGTTTTTCCAGATGAACTTCTAAGTTGGTAGTATAGACTGCTTGGTAGAACTCCTGATCTTTTAAGAGATAGTAAAAAGCTATTCATTTTCCTTTCCAGTGCTGAAGCAGGATCACGGGACAGTTTTTTGTAAGTCTTACTATCGGATAGCATAGATTTCACTTTGCTATCATAGTCTGTTTTGTCCAAAACTACAGTCAGCCTTCCTTTATCAGCTGGTAGAATGACAATGCTGCTGTCTTTGTTCAGATCCTTGATCGCTCTAGATTCTGAGGAAGATATGTTTGACACTGGTAGCTTTGCTTTCTTTAGAGCCCCGATTACATTAATTCTAGCAGCTTGACTCTTGCCAGACTTAACTTTTCTCAAGCCATTTTCAACAGATACTATGATTTCTGGTATGGGTATCTTTGCTGGTGTTAGTGAAAAGTTTAAACCCTTTGCAAGGACTTTCTTCTCATTCATAGTAAGCTGTTTTGATGAATAGTTTTTAACCCATTTGTCTGGGTTAACAATTGAACCACTGGTGTGTTTTTCCTCACTACGGGCCATCAATTGATCAAATTTCTTCTTCTGTCTCTCTTTACATTTGGCTGTCATTTTATCTTGTGCTTTCTGCCGTACCTCATCCAAAGTAGTCATATCCATAAAAGACAGATCTCTTTCAAGTTGTTGCTGGTAGAACAGGAAATCTTTTTCACCTTGTTTGATTTTTTTCATATTCTCTCCAATTCGAAGTAGTAAAAAATCCCTACTAGCTTTCAGAGCTATTTGCCTTCCATTGTGGCTCTGTATTAATGGTCTTACTTGCAGGCTCCTTGGAATCAAGCCATACCTCTTAGCCCTGATGTTAAAAGTCAAGTGTTGTTTTGTAGACGCTATCACTTCAGCATTTTTTATGTAATGTCTTACTGTACCAATGATAGTCCTACCATATTTCTCCTTGATAATACGAAAAATTCCTGTGTGACTAGGTATACTCATTTTCTCAGTTTTTATTCGAATGCACTAGTCTTATTAAAATAAAACAAATAGACGTTTCGACCA
>WLWD01000312.1_pt1 | contig 18791 bp, 13 predicted proteins | sample 6712731 | NCBI WGS metagenome assembly WLWD01 (sample SAMN12718690, study PRJNA576275) | sponge metagenome | isolation source: marine sponge | host: Mycale hentscheli | place: New Zealand: South Island, Marlborough, Capsize Point | collected 2014-11-01
AAAAAAAAAAAAAAAAAAAAAAAAAAAAAAAGAGGAAAAATTCCAGCACTCCTTTTTTTGTTAATACCACAGCATTTTATAGCAATTTTATAGGATGTGACAGTTGAACATAAACACAAAAAAGTGCTGAAGGTCTGGCCACTGGTGCTGCATTGATAACTTTAAAAAAAAAGAAGTATTAAAAAGGCCTACAAAGAAATATTTTGTAATGGACATGCACTAAGAAGTAATGTGACCTACACACCTTTTCCTTTCTGCCCCTCCCCACATCTTCCTATTCCAATCCAGTCTGCCATTCTGATTCATTCATACATGTGAGTACATATAACCCCTCCCCACATCTTCCTGTCCAATCCAGCCTTACATGTGACTGTGTGTGTCCATTACCTCAATTCCCTCGGTGTAAGGGTCGGCTGTGAAGTGGTAGGACTGGTCCGGAGTGACCACTGCAGGCATACTGAACTCCATCTCACTACTGCCGCTACTCTCACAGGACACACGAGGCCTCTTACCCACCAGGTTGTTGCTGAAATTCACCTTCTCCAGAGTATGCATGTATTGCTATAAAACACAATGTGTGTGTGTGTGTGTGTGTGTGTGTGTGTGTGTGTGTGAAATTTGAATCATTCCATTCATAATAATTTTAATTACAGTGTTTAATACAGAGCGAGGGGAGAAACATTGGGATTTCCCACCCACCCCCCAAGCTAAATTTCCCTCCTCCCCTCCCCCACTCCATCATCTCATTAGCCATGGCCTCCACCTCCTCACTCACCAGTGAATTCCCCAGTTTGGTGATCCTGTTGTTGCTGATGTCCATCTCTCTGAGAGTGGTCCAGGCCTGTGTGGTGGAGTTGTCTGCTCCGCATCTTACCACTAACTCCTCCAAGTCCTCCAGATCACAACGATGCAATATTAACACGCGCAACTGAATACGAAGACGCTGAAGACCCACTACCAGACACAGAGGAATACGCTTCATCTGCATACACGCACACACACACGTCATAAACCCTGCTGCAATAAATACTATAACCCTCAGGCGCCTGTACGCTGAGGTAATTACATAATAGTTAGGCGCTGCTTCAGAGGGAACCACACCAGCTATGTTCTAAACAATATTTGAACACAGCTGGTGTAGTTTTGTATTGTGACATTCTATATGTAGAGTCCCTCCAATTGTGTTGTTAGGAACTGTTGCTAGGTTCTAAATTAGTTAGGCACTGCGCGGCAGTCTTTAGGGTCCCTCAGGCCCTAAGTGTAGCGCCCTCGCTTCGCTCGGGAAGCTACAATCAAAAACCTTCAGAACCCTAAAAACAGTAGTTCCCTCTGAAGCAGCACCTAACTATTATCTAGTGGCGTGCTTGTGCACCTACGGCAAGCAAGTAGCTGTATGATATATATTATAAGGATATACTGATTTCTTAAAGTAATCCTTCAATTTATATATTTACATCATCATCAATAGCTAATTCAAGAGCTCACTACTAGTGAAGTCCACTGCTACCTACAGTGTATGTTATGTGCATCCCTCAGCATAAATTCTATAGTTTTTCACCTTGAGTATTCTTGAAGCCCAAGTGTAGTATTCAGCAACACCTAAATCTAAGTGCATTTTTCATTAAACAGCACAGAAGAGAATTTCAGGGGCTCTTATGGTCTGCTATGCATTGTAAAGTGATTGAAGGTGAAGTGGTAACTGTACTCTGCATCTAACAGCACTGAACAGGTAATGCTGTCTTTCAGCAGGTCTCGTAGTCTACCGTGCTGTTAGGCAGTTGAAAAAGTTAGTCAGCCCCATGGCAGGTCTGCTTTTCAAGGCCAAAACAGCCATTGTCCAATGGTCCAAGTTCATTGCTCCATTTATTGTTCAATACACCGTACCAATTGACATAATTATGTGCATGTGCAAAAAAAAAACAAAAAAAAACAAAAAAAAGCGGTCCCACATTTTAGACATATTGTAATTTCAATGAGTCCCACCTGAGAGAGTCTTGCTCACTAACAATGCATCCATATTAACTCTAACTCATACAGTATATGTATACATTGTAGTGTATGGAATCATCTGGGTCCCTATGTGTAGCTTAGAGAAGCCTAAGAAATCCTACGCCTGAAATCCAGCTCAGTAGCACTGCCCTCACATATTCTCCAAAACCACGAGAAAGCAACTAAATATCTTTCTCTAAAGACCCTTACCATTCACCTATTAAATGCTCTGCATGACATGCACACACACACACACACACACACACACACACACACACACACACACACACACACACACACACACACCTGGAGTATCTGTAGAGCTCTGAATGGCTCCAGACTGAGCGTCAGTGTGGAGGTAGGAGGTAGGGCTGGTGCTCCTCGATCTGGGATGAGTTTGAAGGAGAGGGTCTTGGCTAAATGATCGTGCAGTGTTTGCAGAGACACTAAAGTTGGAGGCACAGGACCACCTGATGTCTCTGAGGGGGGAAAAAACAATAAAAATTAATCAGTCATTCCAATACATGCACATCAACCCTTCAAGTACTAGCAAGAGACACCTGATTTAACCTGTCAGACTTGCTAAAATGGGCGGGTCTAATGCAATTGTTTAACGGTTCATTGCATTAGTCAGATACATATCCCATACCATATCAACCTAACACATACTAATTATACTTCTTCACATAAATCTACTGTAGCCTGCATGCACCCACCCACCCATACTCACACACACACACACACTCACACACACACACACACACACACACACACACGGGGGCAGAGTTCACCCACATATACATGTGCATGCACACATAAACCAATATAATAATACCTTGTAACTGCCCAAATTTCCTCTGCAAATAGAGAAGACAGGGCACATTGAGGCAGAGAGGATGTTGGCCTCCATACAGGACTTCATCTGTTACAGAAACAAACATTTCCAGCCATGATATAATGTAACTATATAACTGCTGTATAATACATACACCACTCATTTATGTATATACATGTTGTGAACTGCAGTAGCCAAATAAAGTCGGCATGACTTACTGTACTAGTACTTATTGCATGGCTGACAGCAAATGCAAACTTACAAGAAAGACATTGTGGCAGTCAATAATAGCACAATCGCTACATGCATACTGTGAAATTATACAGTCATCCTGAGGATTATGGTTAAAATTTTAAAAATTAAGTATCTAGCTAATACAATGTCCACATTCTGAACTCACTCATTGAACAGTGGATATAAGTATGTATGTATGTATGTATGTATGTACAGGTGTAGCAGGAACCATAAAAAACAACCAATCCTGGTGAAACCATTGGCACTGTACTTTACCGAATGGTTGCGAGTGGCATCAATTGTTCTAGGCCTATACACTATCCAGTAATACCTATTCACGCACCACTCCACATTCAACAACTAATGTCCCTCTATCAGTTAAGCCATGCATACATATAGGGCCTCCTACAAGCTCACTGAATATGTATTCCATATACATGTATGTAAAAATCTTATGCAATGGAATGAATGGACACAGGTATTCAAAGACACCAATCCTATTCATGGCCATAAAGTGAACACATGTTTCCATGACAACCAATCCCCATGATCACACACCTGGGCATTATAATTATGATCTGATAATGTCAGCAAATTAGATGTATTGTTACATGTACTGCATTCTGTGTTATTGCCTGGCTGGTCATTACAATGTCTTCAGATAACACGAGCAAAACACCAGCTATACACCTGGTCAGGTGTACCAGTGGGTGGAGTCTGGCTGTCATGGTAACATACATAGGTCAGTTGTACCGGTGGGTGGAATCTGACTGTCATGGTAACGTACGCCAGGTCAGTTGTACCAGTGGGTGGAGTCTGACTGCCATGGCATCCTGTATAATATTTGTTTGACTAGGTATAAACATCCTTGATTATTTATTTATGTTTCACTGATGATGGCTAGCTGAATAGCAGCTGAAACGTTTGATTAAACATTTATGACCAGTGGTTTAATCTTTAATAATCAAGAACTGTCATTATAACATGCATAGGTCAGTTGTGTGCACCTGGAGTCTGACTGGCTTGGTATAACTGCCACATGTCCAGGCTGTGCTGAAAGGAACAACATGTACGTCTTGCTCAGTGATACAAACATCGTACACTAATTGCACAAACGGCTCATACGAATATCAATGGCTGATCTCCTTTCTAACAAAGAAGTCTGATTATCTCTCTTGCCAGTATGTATACTGATGGGTAGTATGTACGCAGTTCTAAACACAAGTCAGACAAGGACAGCAGTCAATTTTGATAATTGTGTCAGGGGTTTCCCACAATTAGCTGAAAATAAGTCACACAAAAAAATGAAGACTGTGCGGGGGGCTCACAAGAAAGTAAACGACGTCAACAAACCTGTGAGACTAATAATGCCCTTACCACTACTACGCCATATGTATGTGTGTATGTATGTGTTCCACACCTACAAAAGGAAAGTTCAAAAGACACTCTATGAATAACCAGATGGTGTGCACTATTGCAATAGCCCTTCAACTCGTGAATAAACAAACAAACACACACTACACACACACACACACACACACTCATAGCTCTGCTGTATAGCATTCATCAATTCCATGCACACACAACACACACTCCATACAACAACATCCCAAGCCATCTGGTGCTAGGACAAATTTCTAGCTGCCCACTCGGTAGCTACCCTTTGACAAACTGGCAGCATACATTCTGAGCGTCCGCAAATAAAGCAATTGCAATCAGAATATAACAAACGCTCACCATGTGCTGCACTATCACCTACACATGTGCACTCGCACACATGCACACACATACACACATACATGCACACACACACACACATACATGCACACACACATGCACGCATACACATGCACACATACACACACACATGCACACAAATACACACATGCACACACACATGCACACAAATACACACATGCACACACACACACATGCACACACACATGCTAGCATACACACATGCACACATGCACGCACACACTGATTTGTTGCTGCTACAAATATTTGCTGGGTATGTTAACAAACAAAGTGATAATCAGATGAAACGTTCTCGATCCAAATGGAAATATCAGTAATGCACAATTGAAGGAGGCAATGGTACATATATAGCATTTTTCCTCGCTTAGCAGTTTATCCTATTTAGCCATGCCCAGTCTAATCGCCAACGTGTAGCTTCCGGTAATTCCTATTGTTGCGCGCTCATTACCCGCCATCCCGTTGGAGCAGAAAGTATGGCTGACAGTGTATCTGAGACATCACAGCTTGAGTTAAAGTGCACGGCAACTAACAACGTAAGCCTGAATTGAAATACTCCAAGCGGTCTATAATACTAACATGAACGTTTTTCTATTTATAATAGTAAGGAAAACGCGTACTTCTCTAGTAGATCCAAGGAAACACAAGTTACAGTCAAAAGTATACGGACACCGCCCTAAAACTCAAGAGACCCTAACGTAAGGGACACAATATTTTTTTTAAGCATTTCATTGCACAATGTTTAGGCTACCGCCTAATATATATTTTATTTAAAAAACTTCACTTTCCAGTAAATGGCCTACTTTTACAAATTCAGTCTGAAAACCACAACATCTAATACAATATAACTAATAACACATATGTTCAATTGCAAGTTTCATCATCACTGTCTTCACCAAAAATTGATGTCATGATATTGTCTATTTCTTCAGTGACCTCAATCTCACTTTCACTGTCATCAGTGGACTCATCAGGTAGTGTCTACATCAAGTCTTCCATCTCAATCTCATCGTCACCTTCACCTTCACTCTCCGTTTGCTCTCTGGTGGATGTCACATTGTTGCAGCCAATGCATCTGCAGCCCGGACCACAGCAATTGTTGTGCTTGCGGCAACTGCACCGTCTTGTGTTGAATTGATGTACCGTGCCAGCTTTGGGTGGCGTCTAAACTGGATACTACAGCATGTGGTTGTAGTATATCAATATTGTCCACCGATACTATCGTAAGTGCATTTGGTATTAATGATGGCTTTATTCCCTTAACAAGTCTAGTTTGAACGACATGTGTTGCTAACCTGTTGCTAGTATCCAGTGATGCAACAGCACCAATTCCATTCATTATTTGTACTAATACTTGGTCTCCTCCATGACATAGAATTGTTTCGGTTAGTAGTACGTGAAGGGGTGCACTGCAGGCATGATTGGCATTAAATAAGAGAACACACAAATATAGAAATGTCTAACTTTTTTAGCATCACTAGCCTTTGTTTCCTGGGCATCAAATAGCCTACGCCCACCTTCTCGAACGGTACAAGTTAATTGTTTGATGAACTCCAAAAGTATAGGATCTGTATTGTTGATCAGCAGTGTAATATTTAAATTTGTGTACCTATCGGTGTCTTTATATGTGATAATATTTTTTTAGCTTGCTCATGTAACTTGCTATTCAGATGACGCGCCACATCAGCAATTGTTTGTGCAGTATATGGACTGTGGTCCAGCGATTCAGGTAACACTGCCTTATCCTTGTTACATGTTTTTTTGTGTTGACTAAGTATGGTAGATATAGCCTTTAACAAGTTGCAATTCTTGTCGTAAATTATGGTACCAACATGGTGGTGTATGCATTGAAATGCTACTAATTCTCCAAAATAAGAATGTAACTTGGTGATTATTCATCGATTTGTTGGTATTTTTGATTTTTTTACGTTTAGATGAACACAGTCAGCAAGCCCCTCCATTACGTAATCTTCGAAAAGCCCACGAAAATTTGGCAATAGCATAACTTCATCTTTGGCCATCAATTTGGCAAGTGTTTGAGCTGCATAGCATAGGTTGAGTTCAAAGTAATCTGTTTCACTGATATGACCAAAATTTAATTTAATGGAATCAATTTGAGTTGCAATGAGGGCACCAGCTGCGTCCAATGTGGAATTAGAACTCTGCTCACCTAACTTTGCTTGAGCTAACTGCTTTTTTATTCCATTAAACAATTTATAACATGACTTGCAAATTTTACTTGAAGCTGTTAGTGTAGACTTTTCCCCACTGATCACATTTAAGTAGGAATTTAAGACTTCTGGCGATGAGCAATGCCTAAAATAGTTTTACTCTACTTGCTTAGGTTTGCAATTGCAAGATTCACATGGTTGTGGGGCCTTTACTCTGGTGCGAACAAGACAGTAGTGATCCTGGCAGAGAGGTGTGCTTCCGTCACTGTCTACTGACATGCTCGTGTTTGTGACTACCTTCTCTCCTACTATTTCCTCTATTTCCTGTCTGCTAGCAATGTTGCTGTGTCTATAGACACCCTTGGTGCAGGTGAGTATACCACATAGGACTTTAGTGGTGGGTGGCTTTTCCTCCCAACGTGGGTGGAAATTAGGATTGTTTTTATTCCTTGAAGCTTGTTTGTAACAAGCATGACATATGCATGCCTCATTAGGAGTGGTTTTGGTTGCTCTAATAAGTGCTGCAACATTGCAATCAGATTTGACAGCAAGATGTACATATTTTGTACTCTCTTTTCCGCACAAGTGGCACGGACCACATTTACCATCGTGTACGCTAATTTGTGCCATATTGCCATACACATACCATACCACAATATAGATACGAGATCAGGTGGAGAGACGACTTGGGGGAGGAGAAAGGTGCACACTTGGAACGGACACTGCAACTTCACGAGAGGAAAAAGGCCGCTGGAAGAGATGGAAGAAGAAATCAACTCAAGCCTATGTTTTACTACATGCCTGTTAATTTTCAAAATTTGAAATTGTGTCACTAGGTGTCATCATAGCTATATGTTTTTTATTGTTTCAGCTATTATCTCATTATTGTTTACATATTTTTGAATGAAATGTTAGCATAATTTTGGAAAAGTGGAACATGGGACACTAAAGTAAATATTACCAAGGTAAACTACAGGTATTAATCTACTGATCTTACTAGTGATGTGGCCAAAAAAGATATTTCCAGGAAATGGCCCACAAAAGAACAACAGTGGTCTCCAGGGGATTGCCTGTACACTTAAGGATATAACTTGTTTGGTTGAAGCTATCAAAACCAGATCTTCACCAGGACATGTGCCTTCCAATGAATATCATTTGTTGGGATTCCTAGTAATCTATGGGTATCTAAAAGGGGTGCTAAATGCAGAAACTAAAAAACAGACTTATTCATAGTATACGGAAAACAGTAAATTATTACAGTCGCGGTTGCAAATGGTTTTGCACAGCCTGCATTGGACTTCCGGTACGTTGGCGATTAGACTGTGCCTATTAACCAAGACTATAGTTAGCCACTCAAGGAGCTAATAAAGATTTTCTATGTCTAGTGATAGCAATAAAGTAGATTGAGGAAGCGGATAGATCAAGTGGCAAAAGTGATTATCATCAGGGTTGCATTTAATTTGTAGGGTGGGGGGAAAGGCAAAGGAGGGAGGGGAAGGGGAGGAGGGGGGCTTCGCCTTGCCAGAAAAGCCTTCATCTCTCCCCACCCCAAGATATCCTTTATGTACTTGCTAGAATTGTGATTTGTAACATGAAATTAGAATAGTTTCACAAATAATATGTTTAGACACTGCAAGTGTCTTTTATACACAATAGAGTGTACTGTCTAGTGGCGTACGGGGGGGGGGGGGGGGGGGCATATTCCCATAATTTTGGGACACATTCTAACGAGGTGATTTCTCACATGAACACTGTTAAACCACAAAAAACATGCCCTTTGTGCCCACTTATACTGAAATTTCTTCCTACACCGCTGCTGTCATCACCCCTCCTAAAATCTAAGAATATATGGCTTGCCCCACCTACATTTTTTTTTTTTGCATGCAGCCTAGCCCTGTGTCTGTTCCCATAGCCTAGCCTCCTGGAGAGATGAGCCAAAAACTGTGAAATGCTCCACAAAGAAACTTTTCATGGGAAGCTAGCTTTTGACAGAAAGGAGGCCAGGAAAATAAGGGTATTCAAAGAACTAATTCAAATTTCACCCTTCCTTCATAATAGCCCCGTCTGTCTACTTGTGCTTGCAAACAAGAATTTAAACAAATTCATAACATGATCCAAAACCCACAAACTAGGCTTCACCTCTATGTCGTAAAGACAGGAACAAGCTGAAGACATGAATTACAATGTCCATGGACACGTCCATTATTCTTATATACCAGGAAGGAGACAGAAATAAAGGATAATGGGAGGAGCAAGCTAAACAATTACGGACAGTACACACCCTGAAATACGGGCTGGTTAAAAAGAAATACCCTCCACATTTTACCCACCCACCCTCACACACACACTCACACACACTCAGACACACCTTGCCTTCATATAAATTCGAAAGACCTTTGCTTACACTCTAAAGCCCCTGGAAAAATGGTAAAAAGGATGAGAGTGAAGGATGGAGAGTGCATGCATATAAAGCAGTTCACTCACCAAAATAATGGTGGTTGTGTTGTATTGAAAGTGACTATTCCATGTCACGGCAACCAAAATCTGCTTATTTGTACAGTTACACTTGTGACCTTAGTGGTAGTATTTTTGTGTGTGTACAAACAAATACTACCATACACAAATGATTCACTATGAACCTCCACTATACTCACAAACCAATCCAGTCCCCTTCAATCACTAATGACAACAACAAGCTTTAAAAAAAAAAAACATTTCAGGGGAAAAGATAACAAAAACCCCTTCAATGCACAAATCAAGCTTGTCACAAGAATGTGTAAACCAACACTAAATAAATAAACCCCAACTCATCCACTGCAAACATGGTTCACACTTTGTCCCTCGCCTTGCTCAACAGATCTATTATCGTTCTCAAAGACTCATGACCAATGGATCTCTTCGGTAGTGTCTCTCTCTCTCCCTTTTTCTTTCTCTGCACACTGTGTACTTATGTAGGACAATGGGAACAGGGTCAGCAGCCACCCAATAGCACAATATACATATATGTATGTGTACAGTGAAGTGTACTATAAAGCAATTGCACTTATTATAACATATCAATGAGAACTAGAACATGGCTACTGTAGTCCATCCATTAGATAAAATTTACTTGGAAAAAAAAACTTGGTGGTAAGAAATGAGAATATAGTAGTACAACATATTATAGTAATACAACATTAATACAATATACAAGCTCTCTCTGCACACAGCAGAGCAGAAGTTGACTCAGAGAAAAGAACTGACCGACTCTAGTGACTGAAAACCACAACAACTTCCGACAGCAATTGCCCAACTTCAACAACAATTTCCACAACAGTGTCCACAACTACAATTCGTACAACAACTTCCAAAACAGTAACTTTACTACAGCATATTCACAATTCATTCCACAACAACTCAATCCACAACAACTCATTCCACAACAATTCATTCCACAACAATTCATTCCACAACAACTCAATCCACAACAACTCATCCACAACAACACACTTCTACACCAACCATTTCCACTAAACTTCTACAACCACAACAACTGCCACAACAAAATTTCCACACACAAGTTCAATTCTGCAGCCTTGCCCTAAAATTGGGTCCCAAAATTAGCTACTGAAAGCCTATAATTTTTTTGTTTGTTTATTGTTGTTGTTTGTACGTATGTTTCTTTGGGGGAAGCTAATTGAGTTACAGGTTTGAATATACAAGCGAATAACTACTTTACTAAATTTTCCACGACTTCCACAACACTTAGCAATAAGAAACCCTAACTGTAATGTGCCACATCGTGAATTCCTACCAATTAAGAAAATGCGACAATTGGTGCCTAGCATATCATCACACCCTCCACACTCACACTTGAGTCATTAATGCGACAATAGGTGCCTAGCATATCATCACACCCTCCACACTCACACCCTCCACACTCACACCCTCCACACTCACACCCTCCACACTCACACTTGAGTCATTAATGGTTGCCACAAATTAACATGTACACTCAAAAACAAGAACTACCAGATGAACCTAGCCATGGTTACGAATACTACACTAAACCCTAGTTCCATACCTCTAGCTCAGTAATTAGTCCTAACAATCACAGAAGACAAAACAACTCACACTAATGAACAGTTCAGAATGCCATAATTACTTGCATCCAATAGTTGAAATGTGTAGCGTGCATTATTAAGGGAATTTATGATTATAATCCACACTCAACTCACACAAAAAATAGTAACATAAAAATTAGTACTGCATAAAAACTGAAGCAGCTATTGTTCCAGCAAAAAGATATCGTAATGTATGTAAACCAGATCACCAAATCCAAACTTAGCTAACAATACACCACTGGCAAAGATCAGCAGCAGCATTAAGCCCTTACTCTTCTGCTGTGGGCATCCTCCCCCTCCCAAGATCGCCTTATATTAAAAATTGCCACACTTCAATACAGGGGCCTTCATTAAAATGCTGCCAATATAATATAGGAACACTGACCAGCTATCATGTCATGCCCTAGAGCAATGAACATTCAATACACTCTGACCCTACCTGTTTTTTTAGCTAATTCTACCGGACTACTTCCCTTAACACCTGTGAGGACAACAGTGCATGCTTGCAACAATGAACACGGAATCCATTCACTGCCAAACGTGCACCAACAAATCATGTACGGCAACATTGTGGCAGAAACAATCTTGTAGCACGACAGACATGGACATCTTCCACGGCTGGTGACACTCACAGACCGACAGCGTGGCAGAATATTATATCACTTGCACTCAAGCGATCCCCTCACATTCTGCATCCTCACACTTAGCACGTCTTAATACAGACAGAAAATAGCTCCAAAATTACTTCAGCTGCAACATTGTAGAAAGGCCTGACATTTTTTAACTGTCCAACCATCCAACACTGAACATTGTGAAGGCATAGTTCCATTTTTAAATGGAGTCAGACTTTCCACATAGATCAGCTTTCACACTAACTCTATGCTGGAGTACAACAAGACAATTCGATAATTCTGCTCACAGCCCATATATACATGCAATGCAAGCATCTGATGTACACGTCACATGTGTGTATTTCTGTGTTATTTCTCAATTCATTATACCCATTTAGTTATATTTATATTGGTGTATTTGTTTTCATAATGAGCAATCAGAATTGTGCAAGCCGTGATCTACATAACTGACTGGTATCAAAGCAATTTTTTGCACACGCTCATTGTTGATAACAACGTCATTGATGGATGAGGCACTAGAACAGGCAGACCGTCATGTGACAACGGGGCTACTGATAACAAAAACAACCAATATGGTAAGACTCAGCGAATATTGGGTCCGTACAAGCAATTCATGACTGCAAGTGAATGAATAAATACAAGTGTAACAATATCAACCATTATTACAATCGCCATAGAAACTATATCAGTTTCAGGCTTCCATCCAAAAAAGGGGAATACCCATCATCAGCTGCAATATCCCAGCCAACCGTAACCACGGGAAGTGGGAAGGTTACCCACACATTAATTACAGCACATCAAAACATTGTACAACCTTCACCAAACCTCTTCACAACCACACCGAAATCATCTGCCTCTTTGGTATGGTAACCCACGTTTAGATTTACACACTGCACCATACCAAGCTGCTAATTAGTGGCTTCAAAAGTCCACCAGGAACTATAGTTACTGTAATAGTGTGTAAACACAGACTTAGTCATGTGACTCAACAAACAATAGAATATGGTTGAAGGCAATAAGCCAGACTGGCCAACACACAGTGAACTTCATAACACATGTACACATATTAATAATAGCAACTCTTAACTACTCATCCTCCAATAGAAATATATACACCTATTATACTATAATTATAAGAACTGGTAGTGCAGTAATCACTTCATGAAACACTAACTTTGACCCTTGCCCAACTCCTCCAAGCTATAATTTCACTCCAGAGACACTCCAACTTTTTCATTAAACAACAACAATCATATCGGTGAACTGCAAGCCTGGTCATACTTACGCTGCTCTTTGTACAATTTTAGAAGTTCTGTGGTACACTTTTCAACGAACACAGAATTCATGACAACAAAGCTATCAACGGACACACATCGTCAACGAATAACACAGTTCAAACGCATCCAACATCAGTACAGATAAACGCACAGCACGAAGGCCTGGTTAGCCTATAGAGAACTTCACCCTCTACCGATTGAAACGTGTGACGTAACGATGAAGACATGCTAATTAATGCTCACCACACAACTTAGAGGGGGGAGGAGCAGGCAGAATACGTTCCGCAGCGAAGTTATTGTGGGTGGGGCTCGTTGTGATGGCGTTCAAGTTAGCTTTCTCGCTGCTGTTGATCTGTGTATTGCAGTTATCTGAAGGTAAGTGGTTAGAGCTAGAAAAATTATAGCTACGTGGAGAGTTTTCTATGTACATTATAATCATAAACTAAATAAAGGAATGGCTGGCAGCCACATGCGCTTCATGTTCTGCCATAATTCAGGAAGGCTCCATAGTGGGCAAGGGTGGTAATTTTTCCCTCCCAAACCTCTCCAGCCAGATTGCAGCTGCAAGAGCCAGCAACTCAAATAAGAATCTTAGACAAGGAAGTTTGGTATAATAATCATGTTTGTTTCTATTTTAACTACTGTTTATTGAATTTGACTAGTTCCCAGAATATTCATTTGTTGGGCACCACCCGGTCCCATTGTGTCAGGATAACTAATGTTCTACTGTATACCTGTAGGTTATCTGTTTTAACATATTGCATCCACATGCTGATGTGAGGAGTATGAGAACATGTCAATGAGCACAATTGCTTGACAGGCAATGTTTGCAGAAGTGCATAACTTGTAATGTCTCTACCTAACTATCCTATCAACTACTCGACTGATATTATTTTCAGCTATGAGAGGTGTCTTGACATACTTGCGATCTAAAAGACTAGGCCTTAACAAAATTTCATCTTCCTACTCTGCCTTTTTTTTTTTTTCTTTTTTTTCTTTTTTTTTTTTTTTTTGCTCAATATAATGACGTATTTTACTTTTCTAGTTACCGGTTTTGCTTCTATTGTCTATTAACATAGCTAGAAGTAAAAATAATTTAATGGACTAAGTAGTATGGTATTATAACCATGACTATTTTTTATCTTTACCACTAGCATAATAACAATGAAAACAATACAGACATTTTGGCACCTATACAGATGTCATCATCAGTGAGAATAGTAAAATAAGTGAAAATGCCTAGGGAATAAACAAAAAATAATAAACATGTTTGTGCTTGAGGGTGAGTGCAAAAGCAATTGTCTTGGGGCAAGAATAATTGTGTGAGATGACTGTTAGCTATTCTGATGCTTTCTGTTTTTCCTGACCAGGCAATCATAATCACTTGACAGAGTGCCCTGGTCCCTGTTCATTCTTAAATCCAGCATTTTAATGAACCAGGATTCCAATGCACAATGCTTGCTACAACTCTCACAATTATTCTTGCCCCAAGACATTTGCTTTTGCACTCACCCTCTAGCACAAACATGTTTATTATTTTTTGTTTATTCCCTAGGCATTTTCACTTATTTGAACTACTCTCACTGATGATGACATCTGTATAGGTGTCGAAACGTCTGTATTGCCTTCATTGTTATATGCTAGTAGTAAAGATAATAGTTATGGATATTGTTCCTAGCAACAGCAGATAGTATGAGCAATCAACAGAAGTTTTGAGAAATCTTAGCCAACCATGACAGAGGAAGACTGCAAGATTTCAAATTTGTCCATTTTGCTAAATGGAGTTTCCCATTTTTCCTTTTTTTTTCAGCCCATTTTGCTTACAGAATTGCCTGATTTTTGGGGTACCCATTTTGTTCAAATATTTAAAGCAAATTTCAAGGCCTAGCATAGACCAACTAACTTCTTGTTACTACAAAGCTATCCACAAAAGCATCAGAAATGGGCTAATTTGCAAGAGATTGCTGGAGAAAAAAATCAGATATTTTAAAACATTTCATGCGTAATTTACATGCTTCACAATTTCTTTCTCAGACTTCTTTTACTCATTAGATGTATTTTCTCTCTTTCACAGGCTTTTTTTAAACAATACAGAATTAAAAATATTTGGTCAATTAGAGGAGTACAAAAAAATTCAATAAATAATAAGAATCTGTGAAAAAAGAGAAATTCTGTTGGTCTGTTGAGAGTGAGACTGTAGCATAGCAGTACCCCTTAACAGTATAAATACAGAATTGGAGTGTTTGTTCGCCGCTGGTTGTCGTAGCTCAGTGGCAGAGTGCTTGTGCGCTATACAAGCGGTTCTGGGTTCGATTCCCGGTGGCGATCAAATATTTTTAATTCTGTATTGTTTAAAGAAAGCCTGTGAAAGAGAGAGAATGCGTCTAATTTACATACTGTATATACCAATTAATATCATTTTATTTTAATTGATGTCTTAGTGTGTTAATAAAGTGTGGGTGAAATATCAGTATCATATGCGTGCAACATTTGCCCCCACACCCCCTCCCCTCCACCCCTCTCCCTCCCCACCAACCGTGAACTGCTGGAGCCACATCACTGACAATCACCCCTTGCTAGTACACATATGTAATCTCACGCCATTACTGCACCTTACAATACAGCTATTGGCAACCTCAAGTCCTATTGAAGTAAAAATTATATGCATGCTAACTCATGATTAGAAGTTCAGACAAATTGAATTATAAATCCTTGAAATATACCTTCAAAAAGTGTCTATAGTTTGGATAGATGTGCATTAAAACACTTACATTAACTTCTTACATTAACATTAATACAACTGGAGTTGTTGATAAGTTTTCCTATTAAATATACATAAGAAAAAAATTCCCTTGAATTTTTAAGAAGTGAGACACCAAGAAAAGACAATGAATGCTGAAAAGATCCCTAAAACCTAATAATCTTGAAAATATTTTATACCAGATGCGAATATGCAATTGTATTAATAATAGCAAATTTTTCTTGTTCTAACAGCCAAATTTGTCAATTAAAACTTATCCCAACGTTTCGACTTCTTGGCTATTAGAATGAGAAAAATATGCTATTATTATAATTATTTCAGCTGAGAACAACTGAATATTTGTATTAATTTCAGTCTATATAGGTAACATTGTGATAAAAAAAATTACTATATTACTTCTAATTTGATGTTCTTATAGCTCAGCCATCATTGACTGGGTTTACTCTTAATCTGACTCCACCGGAGCAGCTATTACTAACATTCAGTGAAAATGTCCAAGAAAGCTGCACTGCATCACAAGCATTTCTTCGCGACAGCAACATGCAGCAACCAGCTGTCAACTTACCTTTCATGGGCACGTGCACCTATAACACACCATCTGTTCAAACAGTGCTGCTTATGAATGTCGACCCAGTGATATGGGCAGAAATTCAAGGAGAAACAGCAGTGGCAACTTCATCAGCCAACACATACATAGCTCTCAATTCTGGATTTGTGTCTTCTACTGGAAATGTTCCTAACTCTGAGTCCACCGTACAAGTTACTGACTTCACATCCAACACTAACCCGCCAGTCCTGCTGGGCTGCATCATTGACCAAACTAGTCGTATTCTGGGCATGATGTTCTCTGAGGGCGTCATAATTAGCTCCGTAGTCCCCACAGGCTTAACCATAAGATTTTTTAACACTGTGACTAGCATGATGGTAACATATACGTTAACGGGAGGTCAAGTAATGGCCTTTGGTCAAGGCACAAGTCAAGTTGGGATAATGTTGTCTGATTCAGATTACGCTGTCTTGATGCAAGGCTCTTCAAATACTTCTGACTACTCCATTACACTGGCAGCAAACTCTGCAACTGATGGGAATGGCATGATCAATGACCTTCAAACTGCAGTCCCTGTGTTTAGCATAGTAACAGAGTCAGGGCAAATGCCACAGATCGTGTCATTTACACCGGACTTTGTCGGCAATAATATAGAACTGGGTTTTTCTGTACCATCACAAAACTTTGCCTTTGACCAAATGTTTGTGACTAACCAGAGCTCTCCTTTCATTCAGGCTCAGAGCTACAGTCTCAGTGGCAGTGCTCTGATAGGTATGGTTGACCAAGTCACTATCCAAATTCAAGTGCCTTCAAGCACTTTCAGTGCTATTATGTCCGATGCCACAACTTGCACTGATATCACAAACTGCTTTATTTTCTGGCAAAATGGAAGTTTTGTAGACATCAATGGAATTTCTACGAATGAGCCATTTCAAGCGTTCCAAGCGTTGGCCATTATATTTAATGTAGACACAACATCACCAGTTTTGATGGAATTCAGCATCAATCTGCTGAACGGAAACTTGTCATTGACATTTTCTGAACTGGTATTTGCCGATGTTCTTGACGTTGCAGGCCTCATCTTGACAGATGGACTAAGCCGACAAGAAAGGTTAAGTGGTACCGTAGATGCCACCATGATCCCAATGTCTGGACTAAGTATGACTGTAACTGTCTTGATGAGTTTCGAATCTCTCGAGTTTGCCAAGTTGCTACCGACTCCGAGACTAGCTGCTTATGGCAACACCACAACAGATAATAGTGGGAATCAGCTGACACCCATTAGCATAGCAAATTCTCTTATTCCAATGACAGTAGTGGCAGATACTGTTCCTCCAGGCCTTGTCTCATTCCAGCCCAGTCCACAGGACCAGAATATTGTCATGATGTTTGACGAGAGCATCAACCCTGCCTCTTGGAATGAAAGCTTGCTGTCTCTTATACTACAAATTGCAACAGGAGACGTTACTTATAGCAGCTTTACTGGAGGTTTGGTTTCTTTGGGTCCTCCAGAAAACCTGACATATACATTCTCATCTGCTGTGTATACCTCTCCATTCAGCACTCAATATACGGAGGCATCTAGGAGTGGTGCAGTGATACTGAACGTTCAACCTGGACTGGTGGCAGATGTGAGTGGGAATTTGATAGAAACATCAAGCCAATTCCGATACTCCATTCTTCCGCCTGATACCACTCAGCCCACTCTCATTACGTTTGTCTTGGATATGAATGCTGGTACACTTCAAATGACCTTCTCAGAGCCTGTTTCTTTGTCTCCTGCTGCAGGACTCATTCAGTTTTATGACCAAAGTAACTTTGGCTCTTCTAATTTTATGATATACACGTTGACAGAAAATGGAACCTACAGCATCAACCTTCAAAATGGCCCTAGTCTAACGGCCACTCTAGCTCTTACAAACAATGATCTTAATGCTATTAAAGCTAATCGCCAACTATGCATTAGCCAGGCTACAACTTTCCTTGGTCCTTTTCCAAGTCTTGCCCAAGATAGAGCTGGTAATAACTTGCAATCTGTTTCAAGTGGAATACCAGCAAGCCGCTTCATCCCAGACATGACAGCACCCAATGTGGTCAATTGGGGTCTAGATTTAAATGCTGGGGAAATGCGAATACGATTCAGTGAAGCTGTTGCTATTAATTATACAACCATTACCGTACTACCAACAATGAGTGCTCAACAAGGGGTTACACTGTCAGGAGATGATTTTCTCCAGTATTTAGAGTCAGATGCATTAGCATCTCTAAGTTTAACTATGACAACTTTAAATCGTATAAAATCAAATCAACAGATTTGCACTGATGTTTCCAATTGCTATCTTTCAGTGCCACAGGCTTCTTATAGTGATACAAATGCAAATGCAGCACTTGCTGACACAATTCTCCGAGTAAGCTCAATTAACCCTGACATAACTAGACCTAATTTACTTGCCTACACAATGGATTTGAACAGTGGATCCCTTACTC
>WLWD01004208.1_pt1 | contig 18776 bp, 14 predicted proteins | sample 6712731 | NCBI WGS metagenome assembly WLWD01 (sample SAMN12718690, study PRJNA576275) | sponge metagenome | isolation source: marine sponge | host: Mycale hentscheli | place: New Zealand: South Island, Marlborough, Capsize Point | collected 2014-11-01
ATGAAGTTTAGTAGCATGTGCTTGGTTGGACTTGATGGGTGGAAGTTGAGTAGCATGTGACTTGATGGATGAAAGTTGAGTAGCATGTGACTTGATGGACTTGATGGATGGAAGTTGAGTAGCATGTGACTTGGTGGACTTGATGGATGGAAGTTGAGTAGCACGTGACTTGGTGGACTTGATGGATGGAAGTTGAGTAGCATGTGACTTGGTGGACTTGATGGATGGAAGTTGAGTAGCATGTGACTTGATGGATGGAAGTTGAGTAGCATGTGACTTGATGGACTTGATGGATGGAAGTTGAGTAGCATGTGACTTGATGGACTTGATGGATGGAAGTTGAGTAGCATGTGACTTGGTGGACTTGATGGATGAAAGTTGAGTAGCATGTGACTTGATGGACTTGATGGGTGGAAGTTGAGTAGCACGTGACTTGGTGGACTTGATGGATGAAAGTTGAGTAGCATGTGACTTGATGGACTTGATGGATGGAAGTTGAGTAGCATGTGACTTGATGGACTTGATGGATGAAAGTTGAGTAGCACGTGACTTGGTGGACTTGATGGATGGAAGTTGAGTAGCATATGACTTGATGGACTTGATGGGTGGAAGTTGAGTAGCATGTGACTTGATGGACTTGATGGGTGGAAGTTGAGTAGCATGTGACTTGGTGGGCTTGATGGATGGAAGTTGAGTAGCACGTGACTTGATGGATGGAAGTTGAGTAGCACGTGACTTGATGGATGGAAGTTGAGTAGCATGTGACTTGGTGGGCTTGATGGATGGAAGTTGAGTAGCATGTGACTTGATGGACTTGATGGATGGAAGTTGAGTAGCATGTGACTTGGTGGACTTGATGGATGGAAGTTGAGTAGCATGTGACTTGATGGATGAAAGTTGAGTAGCATGTGACTTGTTCGGTTTTGTATCGGTGGAGAGATCTGATGATGGTAAAGCTGATTTAAAAGGAAGGTGGTGTGAGGGTGGCAGTGCTGTAGTTGTGGAGTTAACTATACTTGAGCATTTCGAGCAGAGGACTGGAGTTTCACTCATGGAAGAGCATCCTGCATAAAATAAACTTAATCAAGTTGCAAAAATAACGAATACCATTGATCATAGCAGCTCGAATAGATTCCACATATGATTGATCCATTAACCCTTCCAGATCAGTTGTATATGCCACTTGCACATCATCTTCAAAGTACCCAACTGCCAATACTTGATACCCAGTTAGCTGCAATTGCTTAATCTGAAGCCAATTACATATAATATACATATATTATATAATATTTCTAGCACGAGTCAGAGTACTATGGGGAAATATTTTATGAGCAGGTAATATACTTTCACGAGCCATTAAGGCGAGTGAAAATATGGCATGAGAGTAAAATATCATTCCCATATGGTACGACGAGTATAAAGTAATTTATTGCCCTCTTGATGTTATAACTCAACCAGTTGCAATATAATTTTTATTGATTTTACTTGCTATGCATGCACCACTTAGAGCATTCACTAACAAGTGTTTAATACAAGAGAAAATAGAACACTCGCATGAAGCAAAAATATTCTAGCATGACTTCGAGTGAAATATGGTTAAATATTTTATGAGTGAGCCAGTATTTCACGAGCCGAAGGCAGGAAAATGTAGCTTAAATATATATTTAAGTACAAGGAAATTCTAACATGCCTTGACTATGGGAAACATTGTACATCTCATCACGTATTAAATACATAAATAAATGTATATATATATGCACATTATATTGAATAGCAAGCAAGCTGGCTAAGGATTAAAAGCAGACCGAAATGTACAGTTTAAGCAGTCACAGCATCCTTACTACTGTATTTGAAAGTTTCAGATAAGCATGAAGTTTAATGCATTCATTAAACGGATTAATGGGGAAGCGAGGAGCAAGCAGGTAAAGCGTCGCCGGCGCAACTAATCCGCCCGGTCGAGCTAGCGCAGGCGAGCATAGAAATTAATGGGCGGGGCGCCCGCGTGGACAGAATCAGTTGAGACTTTGCAGCGAATAAGCAGCGTGACGAATTGACTGTGTTAGAGAAATGGCGACCGAACGAGAACTGAGCGAAGAAGCGCTAAAGGCGATAGTGGACGGCGTGACTGCCAAACTCCGTGAGACCTTGCCAGAACTGACAGCGAGCACGGCAGGGCGTATGTCGGGTGGTGAACTCGGTGCTTCGGACGAGACGCCGAGTTTTGTGCGTTTCGTTACTGTAATGCATTCTGAAATGGTCTCTGGGTAGTTGGTGACTAAAACTGACTGAGTTTCAGAGCCTTGTACAATAAAAAATATTTTGGGCTGAATGACACTCAAAGGTAAGCATTTCAGTAGCCATATTTAAAAAAAAGTTAAGTACTGCTGCTTCCATTTCAAGTTTTTTTTTATTTCAGGAAGTACTACGTCACATCAACGTATATAAACAAAAATCTAGAACGTTATATTGAATAATCGTTATTTTTTTTAATTGGAGAAGTGTAGAATGAATGGCGAGCGCCATATGGCGCTTATGCCGGTGAATGGGTTAATGAGTGGTATACTATCACGGGCAACAATTTAAAATCAGGATGTTTGGATGTATACATATGTATTTGTACTTTGACCCTCACTTTTATGTGTTTCCAATTTAAACAACCCTGGTTACGTCATAAAATATCTGTTGGTTAGTTAATCCACACCTGTAGCCAAGAAAATTCAATTATTTAATTTAATTTTTAGTTTAGACATCTGGATAATATGGGATGCAAACTAATTATTAACCCTTAGCGCACATGTGCGATAACGTCGTAGTAGTTGTCCTCCTGTCTATTTGTGTTGTGTTTGTTAGAGAACACTGGCAATTATCCATTGATTTACGTCCAAACTGTAACCATTCAACCTACCTGGGCACAACTGCATTATTTTTTTTAATATGTAGAAAAGTACTGCAGTTAGTGTTAATTACGTTTACATGTGGTAACATTGTCACTCAGTGTGTTGTGCAAATTCTTCCTTTTTTATGACAACCAGACAATTCCCCCCCCACTCCCAAAGGTGCTTGCCCAGTACATCTCTTGCAAAGAATAGACCGGCCAGTCACTGTCGTTTGTGAAGTTAATGTCACTGAAAACATAGACAAACTTGATAGCTTTGCTATAGAAATATTTTGTTGTGATGGAAATAATAAATAAAAAATAACTTGAAAAAAATTTTTTTTTTAATTTAGGGAGACCACTATGTATCATTGCTGCAGACTCACCAATTTGATGTATGCTCTGCTCATATTTGTTCTAGCAGAAGGATAACTTCTCTTACCTGTGTGGATGAATATGGTAAGAATCCTTCTGATTTTCTACATCTGTAACTTTTGTCAATATTGTAGTTCTTGCCATACTTTTGTTATTAGCCAAAAAAAATAAATAATAGACAATAACTTAACAAGGTAGTGAAGGTCTTTCTCCTGGGAGATACAGGAGATTTATTTCAATGAATATTTAGTATAATTGTAAGGAAATTATTTCATGCACACGAGGTCTTTTTGTGAGCTAAAGGAGAGTGAGTTCACTGCATAGCTCATTGCATATTTAATCAATCACTATTGCTACCTACCAACAGAAAGCGAAAATATAATAATTTCACTTGTGATGGCCACAGAATTGTGGAATGACACTGGTGTTACTTTTTGTCCAAGATTAAAAACAACTTTACTCCAGTAATTCCTATCGCTAAAGTAGCTACACTCAATAAACTCAGTTACCTGTAACCATCTGCTAATTTTTTTTTAATTCGTCTGCACTACAAGGTGTAGTCTTATGTTCTATGTAACACACACAAAGGGTTAATTTACAATCATAAGCTGAATCAAAGCATATACCCTATTTTTCTATGCAATAAAAATATTAAAATGTTTCACCACCTTAATGTAAATAAATGAGCCTGCAAAAAATACAAATTATTGAAACCACATAACAGCTTTAAGTTAGTAGACATGTGAGCGAGTCACATGTACCGTATATATAAGAACAATAAATACCTCAGAATCTCGACTGAGTTCACCTTACAGTGTATTCCTCACTTTACTTGTTCATCAATTACAAATGCCATATAGTATTAAGCTTTACTATTGGTAACGGCTTTTCCCAGCCAGTCATGATTATCTGGTATTCAAATTATTTAATGCCGCTGTTTCAGTTTAGAGAGACATCATTATACAAGAAAGCGGGGTAATACCAAGTAATTTTCTTACTTAAAAGTCTGATAGCAAAAGCATGGTTTTAATTAATTGGGTACTAATTAAGTTAATTGAGTGAGTTAATGTGTGATATTATTTTGTGTAGTTAATTACAGTGCGTCCAGCTTAAAGAGTGAACTTTTTGAATTTATCATATAGAAACAAAATACAGCCTTTTGATATGCATGTACCTTATTGTTACTCCTCCAAATGTTGTTTCCAACTGCTACAAAATCACTTTAACTCATAGAAGGTAGAGAACCGCGCATCGCCCATAGACTGCAATACATTATTCGCCATTTTATTTGACGTCACATTTTCGTCTACGCGTCGTCATTAATCGTAATTAATCGTAATTGGTTTATGCCGCGCAACGCTTTACCCACCAGTAATACGGGTATTCCCCTTTATAGTCTCAAACCGGGCCAAACATGTGCGCAGTACCTCAGAGACAATTGTAAACAAAAAGAAGTCGTAGTTTGGTGACTTCGTTTCTACCCCTTCTGCTTGACATTCTGGTTCATTTTAGGCTCAGGACTTTGTTGCTATTCAAGGCTACTTAACAAGAGCATAGGTGCATACCATTTAAATTAATAAATTAATATGTAGTCTCTGAGACAATCTCAATTTACAGCAACTATTTTGTATTATTGGTGGAATGAGGATATATATAGAACCTGCATTACTAGACCATGGTTCAGAACTTGATGATTGTGAAGACATGACTACCATGGTTTTTCCACAAACTCATCTGATTCGGTCCATGATCAGAAAGGAGTTCCTCTGGAATTTCATGTCAGCAGACTATCTACTCAATGAACAACAGCTTAGGAATCATTTAGCCTTTTGATCAGGTATAGCATATTCCCAGGCCTCTTAATTAGATAGTCTCCTGGATAGTTTCTTAACCATTTCCCTGCATTGTTCAGGGCTGCTGCAGTATATCAACAGCAACTCAGTTGAAAGGTCCACCAACCTGAATTGAGCCAATGGTGGTTTGAATGTCCTTCTTTCTTATAGGCACAACTCATGCATACCTGTAGAATGCAGTTGCATTCATTTTCATTCCTCTCCACCATACATGTCATCTGAGACAATTATATCTTCTGTCACTAAGGTGAAAAATAATTAATCTCTATGTGCCTCTTCCAACAGTGATGCTCTAAGCTCTGAAGCTAACCATTAATCCGGAATGCTGTGGCTCCTAGTGGGCCATTTTTTGTAAGCAAAACTGGCAATGTGGGATGAACCAGGAATTTCATTGTGTGTACCATTGATGAAAATAGGATATATATGTGGTGAGATCTTCTTAATTAAGAGAATTCTAATTGTCAAAGAGAAGATGAAAGCATGATAGTTCTGATTCTGCGTTTGCTGAGTGGAATTCCACTAGAGAAGGAGTGTGAATTGTGTTGGACAGCACACTATGAAGTAATTACAATGTGACAATGCATCCATACTGGTGTTCTTCTTCCCAGATTTATGTCATATAGAGTAAAATCTATCTCCAGAAAAAACTATGCCTAATGTGCAAGTTTCCCAGACAGCCCTACCACATTTTAGTATAGATAGTGCGCAGTATGATTCATGTACACCACAGGGATGGCGTCGATAGTCCGACCAGTTTGACTGACACCATTCCTCCGCCCACGGCTCCTGACAAGCCGAAGTGCAGAGCTGCTCCCATTACTGTGGAGCTCCATAAATTCAACGGGAACCCTCTACAGTGGAGACGTTTTGATAATCTATTCACCACCGCCATAGCCACCCAAGCTTCTGGCTTCAGCCCACTGGACATTAAATGTCTTCTACTCGAATCTCTCCAAACATCAGAGGCCAAGGAAATCGTCAGGACATTTCCCGAAGATGACACTGATCTCTCCAAGATTCTTGCCAGACTCAGACTCAAGTTTGGCAGACCACAAGTAGTCGTTCCTCTCATCATCAAGAAGATGACAACACCCACTACCTACGCAAACGATTATGCCGGGTTCAAGAAGTTGAATGATACACTACTCCGTAGATATGACTCCCTGCGACCATTCATCGGGGATTCTTTGTCACAATTCCTACTCTACTTCTCCAAGTCTTCATTCTCCAAACCGCTCTCCAACGGCTGGGAGAAATACGTGACGGACAAAGTAGACAAGCCTACCTTAGATGACCTTCTTTGCACTTATGTGGATAAGCAGATTCTTCATATGTCGCCCACCGACGCCCCGTCGACACCAACCTCCGCATCCGGACTTGCCTCCTTCACCGTGTCTCCTCCACCGACCAGGCCCAAGGACAAGCCAAAGTCCAAGTGCCACGTCTGTGACAAATCACACCCTTAGATTCGATGTCCCTCATTCATCACCATGGATGTAGACAAACGTAACAAATTGGTCAGAGAACGACGACTCTGTATCAACTGCTTCTCTGATTCCCACGGTTTCCGCACTTGCCCCTCCAAGTTCTCGTGTCGAACCTGCAAGTCGAAGCATTACACCCTCCTCCACAAAATAAGCCACCCAAAGAAGCAACCACTACCAATTTCTCCCTCGCCGCCCACGGACAGGAGACAGAGACTGGCATGGCCCCAAGGTGACACCTACATTCCTAAACACTGTCATCGTCCAACTCCAGAACCAAGGACGCACAGTTCGCGCCAGAGCTATCCTCGACTCGGGCGCAGGCGTACCCTGATGAGCCACTCTCATGCCTCATCACTCAACCGTTGACGTCACTCTCAATCTTTCTCCTTGAGTGGGAGTTTTGGAGAACGCTGAAGTAACTATTGTGTCGTCACTCAACTACACTCTATCATACAGGATTTCGTCACCGGACCGATCTCCTTCTTCGTACTTCCCAAACCGAAGTCCTCACCTGTGCCATCCAACCGCCAAGAGATTTTGAACTTGCCTTCACTCCGCCAGCTGCCCCTGTCAGATCCAGACTTGGGTGGCCAGATTGATCTGTTCCTAGGCAACATGGATCTCGACGACTGCACCTATGAAGGCTGCCTCAAATTCGACAGTCTGAAAGTTATCAACACTCCCTTCGGATGGAGTGTCGCCGGACCCCTCCTAGGCCATGCCCCTACTCCAACGCTCACCACCGCAGTTACTCCTGACAACCTAGATCAGGATCTCGCCCGCCTCTGGGATCTAGACCAAGTCCCAGACTCTCCAGCTGCTGTTGACGACGATCAAGTCATCGCAGATTTCTGAAGCTCCTACACCTGACATAACAGGAAATTCATGGTGAAACTGCCCAGATGTTGTTCTCCTGCCAAACTTGGCAAATCTCGCCCCCAAGCCATCTGACGTCTTATTGCCAACGAGAAAACCCTAAGATGAAAGAACAAACTCCAAACCTTCAATGATGCGCTCCGTGAATACATCTCACTTGATCATACTGAGATAATCCCACGTCACGAGATTGGTGTCACACCACACTACTATCTCCCAGTCCATGGAGTCTTTAAGGATTCGTCCACAACCACTAAACTCCGCCCAGTCTTCGACGCCTCAGCCAAGACGACTTCCGGTGTGAGTCTCAACGATATTCTGCTGTCAGGACCTTGCCAGTACCCGCCACTCTCCAACGTCCTTATCAGATTCAGAAAGCATTGCGTTGGGGTCTCTGCTGACATCTCTAAGATGTTCCGAGAAGTTCTCCTTACCCTGAGGATTGAGATATTCACCGCTCCTCCTAAATGAAGCAGGTGCTCTGATCTACTGCCGGATGAAGAGGGTCACCTTCGGCATCACTTCATTGCCATTTTTGGCTACCCATGTACTCAGAATCTTGGCTAACATTGTATCTGTTTCCTATCCCCTTACAGTTCAAAGGATTCAAAGAGACTTGTACGTGGATGACCTACTCTCCGGAGCAGACCACAGTCCAAGAAGCAGACCAACTTCGACGCGAGACCTGCGACATTCTCGAGTCAGCAGGTATGACCCTCCGCAAATTGAGAACAAACTCTGTCACCTTATTCCGAGTGAACTCCAGGAGTCGAGTCCCCTCATCATCTCATCTCCAGACAACACACCCAAAGCTCTGGGAGTCCACTGGGATGTTGCCAAGGACAACTCCACATTGCCACATCTATCGACAGCTCCACCCCCAAATTGATCACTAAGCGTGTGATCGCTTGGGACGGCCAGCGTCTTTGACATTCTTGGCCTATTCTCACCTGCCATCATTCCTGCGAGGCTCCTCCTCCAGGACTTATGGAAACTAGACGTATCATGGGATCACCTGTCCCTGACTACATTGCAGACAAGTGAACCTTATGGTTAAAACACCTACCAGCCATCACGTCCTTACCCATCCCGTGGAGGTTCTCCTCCAATGATCTCCGAGTACAGTTCCAAAGTTTACACGGCTTCTCCGACACCTCCCAAGTAGCCTACGGAGCTGCTGTTTACATCTGCCAAGTCTTCTCTGACAACACTACTGCCTGTATACTGGTCACTGCCAAGGCCAGGGTACTTCCTCTGAAACCCCTCGCGATCCCAAGAGCTGAGTTGCAAGCCGCCTTGCTCCTCTAGCCTGTCTCCTGTCTCACACTGCGGATCTCCTTGATGTGTCCCCCTCAACCAGGAAACCTGTCCTTGTGAAATGTTACATTGTCATATTTGTGTGTCTCTCCACCAAGTGTGTTCATTTAGATCTGTGTGCATCTCTCTCTACGGACAATTTTATGGCCACCCTGAGACGGTTCACAGCGAGACGAGGAGTACCTGTTCACGTATATTCCGACAACGGAACCAATTTCATTGGGTTCCTGTGAGAACATGAGAGAAATCCAGGCCATGGTTGAATCCAAAGCTACCCGCAACTCTATCTCCCACTTTGCCACCGAACAAGATATCCAATGGCATCACATCCCTCCTAGAGCTCCACACTTTGGAGGTCTCTGGGAGGCAGCTGTCAAATCCATGAAGTGTCTTCTCATAGGCTACATCACTGCTTTAATATAAATGGTATAATTCTAGCAAAAAGTGGGAGAGGGGCTTAGCCACCCTAATGATATATTAGGCTGCTCCATTCTTCCCCTCATGTCTATCCTGTTGTCAACAGATTATGAAACAAAGACCATAAGCCATAAACTTAAACTAAATTCAACACGTACTAGCTGTATTAGCAAATTCTATATAAACTATTGTGTTATTTGAAATGTAGAGCTGCTGTAGTCCAGCAGGGACCTGGACCCTAATGTTTAAATTTGTGTTTATTAGCAAACAGTACAGATAATCAACTGCTACTAGTACTGTAGACTGTTCATCTGAATAAACAACACTAAACAAGTTAGGCGCTACACAATTGAACTTGAATTAATTGGAAGGGTAAACAAATAATGATGTTTTATGTGCAGCTGAATAACTTTAATTGGTTCACTGTGCACTAGCTATTTTTGTCTACCCTTATTCTGAAGCTTTGCTGATTACAATAAATGAAGAACACAATCAACAAAGAGATAGAGAATTGAATGAATTACATACAAAAAAAAAAGTTGCCATAATTAGAAAGTAAATATAGTAATTGAGTTTATGTGTTTGAACTGTGCTGGAAACAAAGGATTGATTTAGCATTGTTGGGTGGACGTAGCTGAGAAGTGGAACGCCCGACATAATACTTAATTCGATGTATGAATGTCTATATAGGATACTACAATGTCTTCATCAGTATCACCTTGGTCTTTACAGAGTCGTATTTCCAAGTTTTCAGACGTAGTTTGAGGAAGAGAAGTGCAAAACCATGGAGGTCTGTTGAATTCACAGCAAGTGCTAGTAGAGGGACATCCTTGGCCATCCCATAATGGATCATCTGGAAAAACTCGACCTGAGTGAACGCCAGAACTAAATCCAGATTCACAGAAGTAATTGTTATCAATAAAAGATGATAAGGGATGACTCCAGTTATAGTTAGTATTGGTACATTCACAGTTTTGAATTGTGACAAAATTAGGATGTGAGTAATAAGGTGAAGCTGCAAAAGTCCAAATGTGTCTACGAGACCCCGGGGCACCATAAGTCAGAGACACTCCATCTACGTAGTGTTCTTCAATGCTCAAAGTAGCCCTAATAGTTGCATCAAAGGCATCAGGTGATCCATGTTGGTAGCCAGTAATTCTACCACACACACGGTTGTAGGGAGCACTAGTGGGGAATATTGCTGAGCTGCATCCAACACCAGTAATGTTAGGTCTACATCCTCTGACCACACCTTCAAAGAGTCGCCAGTTAGAAGGGCACTGCATTGAAGAGTTGCTCATATCAAGATAAATGGCTCTCTGGAACGTGTCACCACAGGCACAAGGAGGTCCATATTTTTCAGTCAGGAGACGATTAACAGTTGATGTGGCACTTTCAGTTTCAGAATAGTTGGCAGGAAATGCAATCGGACACTGGCTGCTGTTCAGAGGAGGCAATCTAACAGGCAGAGACTCTTGACCTCTTACACTAGATATAATGGACTGGAGTACACAAATAGTAATAGCAACTTGAATAGCAATCATTTTAATGAATACGATACTGCCAGTGAAAAATTCCAATAGTCTCACACAATGACAAAATGACAGTGGGAAATGCAGAAGCCTTTTATATATTTGCAATTGTGCTACCTTGCACTTCCTGGAAGCTTTACAATTTCAAGAGCAGTTACACCTAACAACGTAGGACTTTAAACTATTCATTTACAGCTCTATATAAAGTTCTAAGTTATATCTCTAATTTCAAATCTGTTCAAATTATTTATACTATTTTATGGTATAGTTTTAACTCTTAGGGACGATAGAGAAAAGTAGAGGGGTTACTGTCATATTTATATTGGATTCTGTTTTAACAACTGACATTAACTCTTGATATCTCCTCAAATCATTACTTGTACTTCAAGAGATACTGGTGAACGTTTCTTATCTAATGGTAAATGATGAATGTGACTGAAATGAGTGTTTCTGTGTAGCACATCTTTTATTCGGCATCAAACTCAATAATAGTCACTTACAAATGTCTACTTAAATCTCTCCTATCTCCTCTCCCCCCCCCCCCCCCCCCCCCACCCCAATAAATAAAATAATGAAAAGTAACTCTAGAAATTGTCAGAATTCAACATATGTATATGTGCCACTATTATAAAATAAGCTATAGAGTGCCACATTCCAGCCTAGCCTACGGCAATCTGAGCTGCTTGAGCTTAAACACTTTCTATATGCTGTCTGGGTCTCTGTGTAGGGATTCCATCAAAGTATCTGGTAGACATTATCACAGCTGTTCTTCTACATATCAGAATTATATTCCCCTAAAGTATCCAGTCTGTTGGGATTTAAATGAGGAAATAACTGATCTTAATGGTGTCCAATAACTGTGGCTTCATAGAAATGCATAAGTCAACAAGTAAGTTAGTGCACCATTTTCCCACATCATTTGGTGTCCAATGACTGTGGCCCCATAGAAGTGCATAAAATAAACAGGTTGGGCAGTATTTTCCCATATCACTTGTGCTCTTTGGTTATTACCTACAGTTTTAAGTCCGGTTATTTTGTCCCTCTAGGTTATAACATTAGTTTGTTTACTATGTTTTAATACACGTTAAATTTATTAATTAATTTTATACTAGAGATATCAATCACGAGATTGGCAATAAATTAATATTTAGAATAAATTTTTTGAGTGTATCTAATCAGGAATCAATATAGCATGTGCAATGAAATCAGTATAGATGTAAATATTGTCTCTATAAGAGAAGCTATACACGCAAGAGACACTCCGATACAAAATGTCAACAAATTAGTAGAGCAATGAAAAAAGAACTTTTTGAGGAAGAGAAGTCCAAAACCATGGAGGTCTGTTGGATTCACAGCAAGTGCTAGTAGAGGGACATCCTTGGCCATCCCATAATGGATCATCTGGAGTGAGGCAAGGCAGAAGATTATATTATAATAAACAACGACTTTCCCGTGGCGTTACTTCAAACTGCTGTATGGCGGTTACGGTACTGAAAGGGTTAAAAGTGAGACACACAAAGTTCTGATAAAAATAAAATGACATAGTTTCTTTTATATACTAACTGCAGAACTTCCAGACCCTCCAAGTAATTGGAGTATATTGTTTAAACACTCTTCATTGATAACTTCATGGGATTATAGAATCATTCCTACGGTATCTGTTGATTTCACTATTACTCTCACATTCTTGAGTCCAAGTCAATTGAAAGACATCACTGAGTATGTGACTGATATTGACTCCTATAACTTCAGACTGGAAGGAGTGAGGTCATGTGATCCCTTTACCATGTGTATCACAGCTACTAATATAGTAGGACAAAGTCCACCTTCGTGTGTTAACAAGACTCTACCTTACATACCTTCTACAAATGATATTGAGTATTCATTATTTAGAGCGGGAGACTCCTACTCATTAATTCTGACCCTACGGGTTAGTGTTGTTGTTTTTTGACTGCTACAATTAGGGTGATATTTTGTTTTATATTTTACAGATACCAGAAGTTTGTCACAATGAACAATGCTTCAAAATCATATGGAAACAGCATTGATATCACCAACTATAGATAACTCATTGTCCACTGTCAGAATTATCGGATTACAAAAACAATTAGTTTACAATTTAACAATTATGTACAACAACAGCATAGACTTGGGATTCTCTGAACCATATCTTTTTTGTAAGTTATAAAAAAAAGTTCAGCAAAAGTCAATATGTATGACAATTACATGTATATAGATGCATTAGATGTGAATTTTTGCCCTTCAATGAATGCAGAAGAATATAATTCAACATGTAAATATATGATTGGATGCTCCTATAACAACTGTATACATACATTATCACGAGCCACTGATGGTAATGATACCATAATAAAAAATAGCTCTGATTCTGTGGATATTGAATTGAAAACGCTATATAATCTGACCACAGTTGCTGATGTCAATGGAGAAAATAGAACTTCTGTCGTGCAATTTGAAGTCAATCCAATTTCCTTATGCTCTAGTACAACAGGTTAGAGATAAATTCCCATAATATGATAATAATAGCAAATTTTCAATTTGTTTACAGCAGACCCTAGTGACTATACAATAATTACTACAACAGATTCTGGCAGTGTAGTAATAGCAATAGTTGCAAGTGTTGTAGCACTCGTTGTGGCCATTGGAGTTTCAATATTCACATATAGAACATGAACTTGTGTTCAGGAGAAACATTATGTTTTAAAACATAAATATTATTATTCATCTAAGCAAGCAAGCCAAGCTGTAGGATGCTTGATTTACAGTAGGACCTCAGTATAACGGAACTCACTTATCCTGATGACTCAGTATGATGAACGGTGCAATTTGCAAAATTTTTGCCCATGCTCACAAACCACACTGCAAAAGCAGCTGTTTTGCTACCACGGTCTCCATTGCTGGCACAAACCACACAGCAAAAGCAGCTGTTTTGCTCCCACTGTTCTCCATTGCTGGCATTTTCACTAACGTAATGTCTGCTTCTAAGAGAAAAATCCTAACTACTTTAAAGGAAAAATTGAGAGTTGTGGAGATGCGTGACAAAGGATAATCATATGCTAGAATAGCCTCAGAGTTTGGAATTGGCAAATCTACCGGTTTTCGACATAGTGAAGCAAAAAGATCGGCTTACAAGTTACATTGCTGAGCGAGACACAAAAAATGGGGGTTCAAGAAAGAAAATGAGAGCTGCTGATGATGACAATCTGGATAGAGCTGTCTACCTATGGTTTACTCAGGAGAGATCAAAAGGTAATCCAATTAGTGGTCCAGTGATTATGGAGAAGGCCAGAATCCTGCATGCTTTGATTTATCCAGATATGACAGTGTGTTATTTTAAATCTAGTCATGGGTGGCTTCACCGATTTAAGTAACGCCATGGTATCAGACAGTTGAGTCTTCAAGGTGAATCTCTATCTGCAGATACTGGTGCTGTGGAGCCTATGCGTGAGAAATTGGCCCTGTTTATTGAAGATCATGTGCTCACTTTGAACCAAGTGTTTAATTGTGATGAATCTGGCTTGTTCTGGCGTCCCTTGCCCAATAAAATCCTTGCTGGCAGGTATGAGAAGACAGCCAAAAATTTTAAGAAACCTAAAGATAGAGTTACTATTTTAGCTACTGCTAATGCTACTGGAACTTTTAGGCTACCCTTACTTTTGATTGGCAAATCAAAGTGTCCCAGAGCACTCAAAAATGTTAATCTCAGTGCTCTACCATTAATTTACAAGAGCCAAAAGAAAGCTTGGATGGATTCAGCAATATTTAAGTCCTGGTTCTTTGAACATTTTGTTCCTTCTGTTGCTAGTTACTTGCGAGATAATGGTCTAAGTAGGAAGGCAGTTTTAATTATGGATAATGCCCCTAGCCATCCACAATCAGATTGTTTACAATCTCCAGATGGAGCTTTTACGTGTTTATTTCTACCACCTAACACCACTAGTATTTTGCAGCCAATGGACCAGGGTGTATTAGAAAATTCAAAGAGAAGGTATAAATCTGCACTGTTACAAAAATTATTGATATCTCTTGAATCTAATATTAGTGCTGAGCAGTTTGTGAAATCAATAAACATAAAGACTGCATTTACATGTGTGCTAAAGCTTGGGAAGACATCAGGTCAGAGTCACTTTCACGTGCATGGAACAAACTTTTAATATGTTCTGCTCAAGACAGTAATAGTCCATGGCCTTCTAAGGATAGCAATGATGACTGAATTTGTCTCCTGATGAGGTTCACGAATGGTTGGATGCTGATTACAATCTAGTTCACAGATGAAGAAATCGCTCATTTGTGTGATCCAGAAAGCAACATTGTTGCTGAAAGTTCAGACAGTGAATCCGAGCCAGAATCCTCTGCTTGTGATCTTGTGAGCCACAAAGAAGCCGTTTCTGCTTTTGATACTGCCATTAGATACCTTGAACAGCAACCAGACACAAGCAGTATTCATGTAATGCTTCTTAACAAACTGAGATCTTTTGCCATGACTGAATATTCAAAAAAATTAAACAAAGAAAAATAACTCGATATATGACTTCCCGATCTCAAAATTAATTTTCAACTGTTTCATTATCATAACTTTAACCATATATTACCAAATACCTTTTTTCTATGTACAGTAAATGTAATCTTTCTTTGCTTGTACATGTATAATTATGTATAAAATTACAATTTGAAGTCAAAAATTTAATTAAACTCAGTATAATGAACATTTCACTATAACGAACACGCTGTGGTTCCAAAGTGTTCGTTATACTGAGGTCCTACTGTACTTGACATGTGTAGGCATGGAGAATATCCTGGGAAGAACTACGTTGTAGTGATGTCACTCACATGTCATCTGTGAATTGCACACGCATTCACATGCACACCCACCACACTAATAACCTTGTGATCACACACACACACACACACAAATATCTAAACATATAAAGGTGCTTTGCATACTCACATAATTGAAACTATTCAATGGGTACTCTGGTCTATAATTGCTTAAAATATACAACTTGTGCTCATTAATTTGCATTCAGACCTCCCTCCCCCACCTCCTCCTCCCCCGCAAACACCCCTTCCCCCCCTTGCCAAATGGCAGCAAGTGAAACTGTTTGTAATATAAAAATTTTTTTTAATCCTGGCTTATGTCGACATGTTCAGTACTAGATCAATGGTAAGAGTATTTAGTGGTCACTTGAGTGTGGGTTGCATATGCATCAATATCCCAAAAACCGTAACTATAACAGCTTTTAGGCCTACCGCTGCTAATGGTTTTAGTAGCCCTTCCTTTTTTTTTCTGTGTTTTTTTTTTTTTTTTTTTTAGGATAGATGTGTCAAGCTGTTTGAATTTATAAATCATTTATTAGTGGCTGTCATTAGTGACTGATAGGCGTTGTGTATGGAAGTCATAATTATGTTGAAATTGTATTGCAGTGTTATGGTTTTGAGGCACCTGTAAGAGATTCTGTTATGTGGGAAATAGGAAATCTGGGATTTTATCCACCACACAAGATAATGATATTCCTAACCCACACCTAATGCACTCACCTACGCCATCATACTCACACACGTACATACATCGTTAAATGGCTTACTTCCTATAAGGGAATCTTAAACTTCCACACACGAATATATTCCTGAGTGGAAGCTTACGAAACATACACTAAGTAGTGGCACACACACATACACACGTAAGTAACTGAGACTAAGCACAACATTAACACTCCTTCACAATTTGGATAAGCACATAATAATAGCTTTGATGTGGTACGTATGTGTGCGTTTTGTATTGAGCATGAGGTTGTATAACATCTGACGAGATGTTATGCTATTGACACATGGTACGAGACTAACTATAAGGAACATATATGGAAACATAGTGGCATACCTACAACCATCAATACCGTACATTTTGTTTTTTCATTGACTGCGCTACACCTTCAAAAATTCTGTCTCTTGTCGAAACACACTATTGCACTGTAGGTTGTTGTCAAATCATACTGCCTTAGTAAGCTCAGAGAGTTTGGTATCTCAATTTTGGGGAAAATTTCATATTTAATCAAAAGAACACACAAGGAAAGTTTTTACTAAAATTTCACTAGCGTAGATCTTCCTAAGTGATAGTTTACTCCCAGGTCAGAAATGCTTGGTCAGTGGGTTGCGGTAAGCATGTGCAGATTTCAGAAGTCGTGGCTAGAGTAAACGAATTATGTACTGTTAACATAAACTAATATCCATTGACAAATATACATTGAGGTTTCTTCATTCCAAGTTTGGTTTCCAAGCATCACCACAAGTCAGGTACCAACACAAACAACATCTTTTAGTTTCAGTTCCGATGACATATGCAGTGATCACAAAACTCCCAGCATATGGGAGTTGTACAAATCTTTACTAGATGAAAGGTGGTGTGGTTCGACAATTCAGTAAGGGATAGAGTTTCGGGACTTAATTAATATTCAAACATTGGGTTTTATAATTAGCTTTGATGAACAGACCCATTATGTTATATTCAACATGTAAATTTTGGTTAGACTGAGAAATACTTTAAATTCTTCTGCAGTCTGCTTATACTCGTAGCATTTACTAAAGATACAGTGAGTGAACAAACTATGTTTGTGTTCAGCTAATGCCTCTCATGCGAATAATGTCACAACTCTCCATTGTTAGTTATCACAGCCGTAGGAAAACAAACAGCATAGGCTGCCAGTGCAGTAAATATCGTGGTTACCTACACAATACCTAGAAATATCACACCCACCTACATAGCTACATACTAATATACATAACAGTATGAGTCATAAGCTTAGACTGTGCAATCGATGAAGAGCTCTGCAATGTCAAAACATAACTATGAGAATATTATATATACAGTGCATATTCATGAATTAGCTCAACCGGGTTGGTAAAGCATCATCAGTAACAGCAACGACAGTTAGTGTGTGCATTCATGATACATGGGTCAAGAAAAGTAAATGTAAAACCAAGTGGTATAGAATATAACAATGGAATAAATACCTTATGCTACTGCATTCAATTATTTGCAATATAGTACTGCTACTTTATATAGCGGGGTACCAGCTAGTATATTATATTCTCATTAGCTTGAGATTTGATTACATCATTGATAAGGCATGCTCTATTGCCATAGCAATTATTTATAAAAGGATGTAGACAAAAATAGCATATGGGAGTTTTGAGTCATTAAAAATACATATCAGGATATGATATAAATTTTTCATTAAGTAGGGAGGGGGGGGTGGGGGGGGGGGGGGGGGTGGGGGGGGAGGGGGGGGGGAGTGGGGAGGGGGGGGGGGGGGGGGGGGGGGGGTTTTTTTTTTTTCTTTTTTTCTGTTTTTTTTTTTTTTTTTTCGGGGGGGGGCCATTTCACGCACAAATATTCGCAAGATCTTACCATTGAATGGAATCTAATTGTAAGAATTACTAACGAAGCTGGAACATATCCCGGTATGATCTTGCATGTGTACCCATGCAAGATCTCGCCATATATTTCTTGTAGGATTTTTCTATCAAAGATCTTACAAGATGTATCTTGTACGATTACTTGAGAACTTGGAACATATCCCAGTGTGATCTTGCATGATTACCCATGTAAGATCTTACTATCATTTTTTATAAGATAAATCACAAAAACAGTAAAAAAATTACAAATCCTTACATAATCTAACATATTAATATATCACACACGTAATCACAAGCACCCTAAAAATATATTCAATTAGTAATGTTTACTCCTTCTTAATCATTAGTCTTGCGTCGTAGCTCTTCTGTCCAAATGATGACATCAAACTTTCATTCTTTATATCCTTCTTCAACACAATCTAACAATAATTTAACTTAATCACGCCTGCATTACGTATATTTTTAAATCAGATATACAATATACATACATAAGTAGTGCTCAACAGGTGCTCGTGGTTTATTTTTCACTCGTCAACTACATATCTGCTTTTATTGTGATATACTATAATGCAATAAATATTGAAGAAGCTGTGGGAGGTAATACCTACTG
>WLWD01003856.1_pt1 | contig 18772 bp, 13 predicted proteins | sample 6712731 | NCBI WGS metagenome assembly WLWD01 (sample SAMN12718690, study PRJNA576275) | sponge metagenome | isolation source: marine sponge | host: Mycale hentscheli | place: New Zealand: South Island, Marlborough, Capsize Point | collected 2014-11-01
CATTTGTGCACAGGTTCGCTCACCCATTTGTGCACAGGTTCGCTTGCCATTTGTGCACAGGTTCGCTTGCCATTTGTGCACAGGTTCGCTTGCCATTTGTGCACAGGTTCGCTCACCATTTGTGCACAGGTTCGCTCGCCATTTGTGCACAGGTTCGCTCACCATTTGTGCACAGGTTCGCTCACCATTTGTGCACAGGTTCGCTTGCCATTTGTGCACAGGTTCGCTCACCATTTGTGCACAGGTTCGCTTGCCATTTGTGCACAGGTTCGCTCACCATTTGTGCACAGGTTCGCTCACCATTTGTGCACAGGTTCGCTCACCATTTGTGCACAGGTTCGCTCACCATTTGTGCACAGGTTCGCTTGCCATTTGTGCACAGGTTCGCTCACCATTTGTGCACAGGTTCGCTCACCATTTGTGCACAGGTTCGCTCACCATTTGTGCACAGGTTCGCTTGCCATTTGTGCACAGGTTCGCTTGCCATTTGTGCACAGGTTCGCTCACCATTTGTGCACAGGTTCGCTCACCATTTGTGCACAGGTTCGCTTGCCATTTGTGCACAGGTTCGCTCACCATTTGTGCACAGGTTCGCTTGCCATTTGTGCACAGGTTCGCTTGCCATTTGTGCACAGGTTCGCTTGCCATTTGTGCTCAAGCACATTACTAGTTATAAATGTTCACAATTTCAGTCTTTAAATTGTCTAAAAAGATTGTCTAAATGGTCTATTATTAACTTTAGATGGATACACACAGGCAGACAGACAGAAAGACAGACACACAGATACACATACAGAGTAAGTTTTCTGAGGGTTAATTAATGTTCAAACTTGGTAAAAGGTATTTTAATGTCCGTAATTTCTTAAAAATGTAGTATAATCTTTAAATAGGGTAAATTAATTTACAGAAATAAGATTTTATCAGTAAACACCTTGTTTGTTTTTACCTATTGGACTTATTCTGGGGGATGAAGAGACTTTAGGATAACTATCCCAATTTGCTGATCACATAATATAAATAGATATATAATATTAATGCAGTTTACTATAAGAATAAACAGAAACTATTATAGTACAAGATAATGGGATAGTGGAGTTCCTTATGAATTAGCTGCATTAGTTTCAAATACACACTAACTTTTAATGTAAACAGCAAGTACTTTCTCAATTTCTATTTCTAATATTTTATTACTTTTAATTAACACTTGAAATGTGATAAATGACGTTTTAATGTCAGTACTTTCTCGAGATATCTGGTCACTTTAGTTTTGGGTTAATAAATTTACAGAAATATTATTATTTTAGTAAACACTTAGTACTGTACTCACTAGTTGGACTATTCCTTGAGGGTGTTGTAGCTTTAGGATAGGTCTCCGCTTGTGCTGTATAGAGACAAAAGATAAATAATACACAGTTCTGTCTATGAGAACAAACAACACAACAGAAATACATAAAGTTAATTGCTTCAATATTTAATACTCGTGCTTCAAAAATATTATAATTCTTGTCATTGACTGTTTTATCTATGAATAATTTTCATATTTTTTTTGCCATCACACTAGGCAAAAAATTTTTTTTTCCATAATAGGAATTCAAGTGTTCATTTACATCATCACATTATTTCAACAAACATAATTAGTCGAGACAGATGTGTGTAGTGCATACATTTTCATATTGCTAATAACATTCTGTCCAGTAAAACAAAGTGTCTTTAACTTCTTAAAGAACAAGTATTGCATGGTGGGAAATATTTCCAGTGAATGAGCATTTTCGAGATCACTCAGTATAAATAAATACACTAACAATTGTTTATATATTGCCTTACATAGTGTTGGGCTGTGTAGTTTTGGAGATATATTGGATTTTGTATCTGTCTGTGCTATTTAGAAAAATACCGAAAATTACCTCATTTAAAAAATTGACATGCTTCATACAGAACATTATATAATTATACATTTATCAATCTAGTTATAAATGTTCACAATTTTTCATCCTCTACTATATTCATTAAATGTATTCTCTCTCTTTTGATCCCAGATGACAACCTAACTTGACAATAAAACATATTTACAATCTGCATGGTAAACAAAGCGAGTTAAATAGCTACAGCTAATGTTTAATGTTGTAAACCCAAACAACATTGGCAAGATTTTTTGTTTTATTCAAAGTAAATGTAATGATATTTCAATTTCATGACTTGAGTAATCGTACATTTCAAAAGTCAAGGATATGAATCTTGATATTGTGTATGCTTTTAATTCTATACTAAGATTGTTAGGATGACATCATCAGTTGAAAGCAATTGTCGTTAGTTGGTTTTCTTTCTAAAAATAATTATTTCCTTAAGTTTTAGTGGGCAAGGTAAAGACAAAATTGTTTGCAAATACTTTCAACAATTATTCTCAGGGATTTAAACAATGTCAGTATTACTAGTTCACAGCCAATTGGCCTTCAAACAATGACTTTTACAAAATCAAATTAAAGTGGGTGTGGTCATATTATATTAATATACATATAAGGACACATTACCAACCAATCACTGTGATTATAGTACTGATAAACTACTAACTACAATGCAGTAAAATTGTCTACTTTACTTGAAAATTCAAGCTAAACTTAAAGAATCTGACAGTATTGTTCTACAACAGTATTTATTGTCTTGTCACCAAATATTTATAGATATAATGTCATACTTGGCATTAAGCTTGGTTTTTCTTCTGATTGCTCTTCTGGAAACTGCTTCATATATTCTTCTAAGGCATGTATAGTCTGCACTAATACACAACATTAAATTCAGTGTCATTGGGTCAAAATATAAGCAGTAAATTATATATTATAAGTAGTTCAATGAACAATTCAAAGCATAATGGCATTCCTTTAAAAAATAAAATACTTAGAAAGGCTTATATTATAAGTCTGGACCATTCTCCAATAACAATGGGACTCGCGGAGAGTTTCCATATTGTACTATTTCACAACAAATCTTTGATATCAATCAAATACTAAATTTTTTATCTTACTTAGATCTGGAGTGTTTTCTTGAGACCATGGAACACTGGGAGGTGTCTCTACTGTCCCTATTTCATAAATGACAATTTTAGATACTTATTAATCTCATCAAATAGTCTTATTTAGGTCTGAACTCTGTTCATGAGATAATGTCAAACTAGCAGACAACTTCACTTGTGCTAGTTTGCAATCTAATTTTAATTTTATGACACAATAACATTTCTTATATAGGCTGCACTATCTACGGGGACAAAGGAACTGATGAGAAGGTTTTCACTTTTGCCATTTCATACACAATAATGTCTACTTTTAGATATACATAATAAATGTATTTGATACAGGAGAATATCTCACGTCTGTTGGCTCAGTGTTTGTACAATTACCACAGGCATGAGCACAAATGTATGGCCAAATCAGACAAGTGATATTCTGCTGTATCCAATGAATAATAAATTCATTTCATGTATTGCTATACTTGATTACTAAGTAATGAGTTTCTTGTGCAATAATAACCCAACATAATAACTATGAACACAGCTGATATAGGAAAATATTGCGTTAAGCCACATCTTGTATATTTTAATATACTTCCTGTGTGGTAACAGGTATTACACCTTGTTTAGTACATAGTAATAATAATAATAAGACATGCTATCATGTGAATGTCTTACTCATGTTTAAATCAATGGCCGTGGATAGGACACTCTGGGAGACCTTTCCTTGTGCTACTTATAAATGAACAAGGCAATGAATGATTGGAAAAGATTGTAAAATTAACCATCAGTTAAATGAACATGTTATAAAAGCAGACAATTATTTGCTTGTACAAATACGGTACTCTTAGCTTAATATTATGTACTCTTTCTTCTAATTTATGATCACCATAACCAGTTACTAACTAAATTTAGTTTAATATTTACAAGCTATTCATTAATGATGATTATTTCTATATCTAATTCACTTGTAACAAGTGTGTGTAAAATTTTCTCATGTAAAATACACTTGTACCCTATAATTTTTATATTATATTACTAGTACAAATGTATCATACTTTATAGAAGAAGTCACAAAAACCAAGCATATGATGATGTACTAAAAAATCTGTCATAATGCCTAGGTTAATATCACTTAATGCAGCTAAATGTTTAGATGCTTATGAACTATGTGTGATATATTTTTACACTGCAATAATTCTAAATTTATTGCGAAACATTTTTATGATACTCACATTGCAATGCATTCATCTTTTCAGCTGATTGTTGTTCTACTAGATTTTGAGCTACTAAAATAACAATAAGCATACGTTAATATATATATTATATATTATATATAAATTTAATACATACTACTTATTCAGCAAGAATGACCAAATTACATAATCAAGTTTTCGCTCTAGAAACAACTCAGTGTTTTATTTGGAGAAGACAACACAACATTTCAGTGCTAATTATATAATTTTATGAAGTATAAAATTAAGAATTGCTGCTTCATATAGTTTCAAAATCAGAAGGACATATCATTTTTCTGTCAACATAACAGTGAATTAGCTAACTATAAGCAGTACTAAATCTTGATTCTTTGTAAATTTTCAATTGACTACAAATTCTAAAGTATTCATTTCAAGAGTGATTGTGACAACAGATCAAACTAACTGAGCAGTCACATTTGAAACCTTAACATTAGAAACATGTCCATAACATTAGGAACATGTCCATAACATTAGGAACATGTCCATAACAATGGTGCTTTTGTGGATATTGTGAAGAATTTTGTAAATTGATGTAGCTGACATTAATTTCTACTGTTAGTAACTTCTTAAGTAAACATGAAATTAGAGCAATAAATCAAAAAAGTGTTTCAGCTATAGATCCTTCATCATTGTGAGGTAAATTGTACCTCATAACTGATGAAGGTTCACGAGCCAAAACATGTTGTAATTTTGTTATTTATTTTATGCTGCTAAGTCAATAAAGGCCTAAAACATCTAAACTATAAATATAAATAAATAATTTCACATAAAAATATGATGTTTCAGTCATTCTCGGTTGAAATAATTATTATAATATCAAATTTTATCGTTTTAACAGCCAGTATTATGTTAATTAAAACTTATCCCGACATTTTGATTTCTTGCCAAAGTCCCCTTCTGGGTTTCACTGAGGTCGAACTCTCCACGACGATACAATAAGCAACTATTTAAACAGCAAGATTATACTTACTCCTTCCAATAAAGCAGAATATGAAGTGCATTCAATAAGAAATTAATTCTTAAAAGCAGCATCATCACTATTCTTGAAAGAATTCATTTTATTTTATTTATTAATATTCATTGTATCTAACACTATCTTTACAGTTACTTTAGTACTTTATCATAAGCACTATTATTCTTTTTTTTCTATTATGATCTTCCTCTTTTCAATTCAGTTAACGTTGTTTTAATTTTATGCTAAGATAAAGATGATAATAATGTGGCTATTATTATGATTATATTATTAAACTCTTTGTTGATGAAGCTCATGAGTGTTTAGTACAATATGGGCTTACAAAATGACATAATCACTATTAATTTTAATTATCTTTATTCTAACCAGCACAATTAAACAATAAGTGAGTCAAAATATTGACAACTTAACTAAGAAAACTTTACAGCACAATCTCAAGTAAAAACACAGGATTAATGCACACTCCATAAACTACACGTTTTGAAGTGTCATTGTCATATTATACTTGGTATGCACCTGAACTACAGAATGTATGAGCAATGAACCTATTCACTATTCTTGTTTAAATACATTTTCCCCTTGGAATAGCAACACATTAGCTCACATTCTGTCATGCCAACTCAACTTGAATAGATCAGCACTAATTTAGAGCCTGGCTAAATAAGAGGTGTACACATCTAGAAGCGTGTGTACTGTGCAATCTTTATTTTTGGCATTGAATTTCATGTTCTGTATCATGTCAATTGTTTTACACCTGTTTATTGCAATATTGATGATGGGTCAAGTCAGTCCATGTTAAGAATACTTGGCCAAGAAATGCTATAGTGAATGGCTTTAGTGCTCATTTGAACTCCAGTTAAGTTTTTTGATATATTAATTAGCTTCTAGTTAATTATTTTATAAGGAGTTACATGTAAATGATGAATGAAATAGAATCATGACATAACCATCACAAAGAAGTTCTAATATTTTAAATGACATCAGATAAAAACAAGTTTAACAAAGACTTAGATTTAGAGCTTCCTGGATACTCGCTCTCTATATTATTATATGCCACATGCAACAATCACCCGGCACAATATATTTAACGGTAAGTATGCCAACCATGTACCTTGCAATTTATATTGTGTTTATTTTATCATCATGGATAGTTCAACCTCATTGACCCCTGAAGAGGCATTTGGCAAAAGTTGAAACATAGCGTTAAGTTTTGATTAAACATATAATTGGCTGTTAACAATTTTAAAAATGTATTTATTATTATTATTATTATTATTATTGTTATTATTATTATTATTATTATTATTATTATTATTATTAAGTACAAAATTATAACAATAAAAGATAATAGTAACAATTACCAATAATATTAAAATGAAATACCAAAGATACAAACCCTCAGCACCACCAAACTATTACAATATTATCTCAGACCAAAAAATAATTTGTTGGCTATTCTAATTAGGAATCAATACAGCGCGAGCACTAGATGTAAACGCTATCTTCATATGAGAAGCAAACAGACCAGACACACTCACTTGTATTTTATTTTCAACACGAAACTCCACTTTCAGCAATCTGTTACTTCCCAGCATAAAGCAAAACTACCACAGGCAGCAAGGAATTATTTGCTCATTGTGATTACGACATGACAATGAGGGGTGTTACCCCAAATAGCTAGTACCTACAGGGAGCTGACAGCTTCACATTTTCTCAAAAATTTGACAGACAAACAGACAGGCAGGACTACTATTATTACCTTCTTGTGCATGCACATTGTTGTAAAATGATAACAATAAAAGTCACAATAATAGTAATAAATTACAACAACAAAGTAATAATAATAACAACAACAAAAATATTATAAAAAAAAAACAGCAATAATGATGAAGCACCAAAGGTGCGAACACTCAGCGCTACTAAACACTACCTAGCTTATAAGCTCATCCAAAAGAACTAGCAATCTATTAGCTATTTTAATCAGGCATCAGTATAGCCCAAGTAATGAAAGTGATATAACCAGAGTGTGACAGAAACACAGACAGTCAGACAGACAAACAGACAAACAGACAGGACGACTACTACAACCATTTCGCGCAAGTGCGCTGAGGGTCAATAACAATAATAATAATGATAATTATAATAACAACAACAATAATATTAATAATAATAATAGCAACACAAATTAAAAAAATAATGATGATGATGATAATATAAAATAATAATAATAAGAATAATAATAATTATTATTATTATTATTAATATAATAATAATAATAATAATAATAATAATAACTAGCAAGTACGTGCCATACTATGGCCCATAAACTTATACTTCTGTTTCATCTATAATTTTATTCCTCCAGAAAAAAGGAAGTTGCTATTAAGTGTCATATACCATCACACTTATATCTGCTTCATCTATAAATCCTCCTGCGGAAACTCTTCTGTGAAGTCAAATGATAATTTTTATACAGATAAATTCTACCCTTTCACCTTATACGTTAATTTTTAACATAAAAACTCTTAATACATTTTACAAAGAAACATTGTTGCTGTATTTTGACTTTGCACAAAACATTATCAATACTGACAGGAGGGAGATGCTGTACATGCTGGCTGAACATCATTGAAACAGATTGATGCAGCTGACAACTTGAACAAATCATGCATTATATAGCTAGTGTACAAACTTTGTCTTTTTGTACAGATTTGTGCAGTTAATGAGTTAGTTACATTTAACCCTATGCCAGCCGTTAGGGGCTTTTTTGACCTGTTGGAGAAGGGTCCTTATGACTCTCAATAAAACGTTCTGACTCCAATAGGCCCTCATACATTTCTGACTCCAATAGGCCCTCATACATTTCTGACTCCAATAGGCCCTCACACATTTCTGACTCCAATAGGCCCTCACACATTTCTGACTCCAATAGGCCCTCACACATTTCTGACTCCAATAGGCCCTCACACATTTCTGACTCCAATAGGCCCTCACACATTTCTGACTCCAATAGGCCCTCACACATTTCTGACTCCAATAGGCCCTCATACATTTCTGACTCCAATAGGCCCTCACACATTTCTGACTCCAATAGGCCCTCACACATTTCTGACTCCAATAGGCCCTCACACATTTCTGACTCCAATAGGCCCTCACACATTTCTGACTCCAATAGGCCCTCACACATTTCTGACTCCAATAGGCCCTCACACATTTCTGACTCCAATAGGCCCTCACACATTTCTGACTCCAATAGGCCCTCATACATTTCTGACTCCAATAGGCCCTCACACATTTCTGACTCCAATAGGCCCTCACACATTTCTGACTCCAATAGGCCCTCATACATTTCTGACTCCAATAGGCCCTCACACATTTCTGACTCCAATAGGCCCTCACACATTTCTGACTCCAATAGGCCCTCATACATTTCTGACTCCAATAGGCCCTCACACATTTCTGACTCCAATAGGCCCTCACACATTTCTGACTCCAATAGGCCCTCATACATTTCGACTCCAAGGCCCTCACACAGTCTGACTCCAATAGCCCTCACACATTTCTGACTCCAATAAGGCCCCTCACACCTTTCTGACTCCAATAGGCCCCACACATTTCTGACTCCATAGGCCCTCACACATTTCTGACTCCCATAGGCCTCCACACATTTCTTCTGACTCCAATAGGCCCCTCATACATTCTGACTCCAATAGGCCCTCACACATTTCTGTTCTGACTCCAATAGCCCTCACCATTTCCGGACTCCAAGATGCCCTCACCCATGCGGTACTCCAATAGGCCCTCATACATGTTCTGACTACATTAGGTTCCGTCACACTTTGTGACTCCAATAGAGCCCTCACACATTTCTGACTCCAATAGTCCCCTCACCCATTCTGACTCCGATGGCCCTCATACAGTTCTGACTCCAATAGGCCCTCACACATTCTACATCCATAGGAGGCCTCATACATTCTGACTCCAATGGCGTCATACATTTCTTACTCAATAGGCCCCCCCTCACACATTTGGTGACTCCAATAGGGCCCCACACATTTCTTTCTGACTCCAATACGCCCTCACAACATTTCTGACTCCAATAGTCCCTCCACATTTCGGACTCCAATATCCCTCACACATTTCGTGCCGCCAATCGCCCTCCTACATTCTGCCCTCAATAGGCCCCTCACACTTTCGACTCCAATAGGCCCTCACCCATTCCTGACTCCAATAGGCCCATCATACAGTTCTGACTCCAATAGCCCCCTTCACACACTTCTGACTCCAATAGCCCTCACACAGTCTGACTCCATAGGCGCCTCTACATTTCGACTCCATAGGCCCTCACACATTTCTGGACTCCAAGTAATGCCCTCACAACATTTCTTTCTGACTTCCATAGGCCCTCACATACATTTCTGACTCCATAGCCCTCATCATTCTGACTCCAATAAGGCCCTCACACATTTCTGACTCAGATAGGCCCTCATACATTTCTGACTCCAATAGGCCCTCACACATTTCTGACTCCAATAGGCCCTCACACATTTCTGACTCCAATAGGCCCTCACACATTTCTGACTCCAATAGGCCCTCACACATTTCTGACTCCAATAGGCCCTCACACATTTCTGACTCCAATAGGCCCTCATACATTTCTGACTCCAATAGGCCCTCACACATTTCTGACTCCAATAGGCCCTCACACATTTCTGACTCCAATAGGCCCTCACACATTTCTGACTACAATAGGCCCTCACACATTTCTGACTCCAATAGGCCCTCACACATTTCTGACTCCAATAGGCCCTCACACATTTCTGACTCCAATAGGCCCTCACACATTTCTGACTCCAATAGGCCCTCACACATTTCTGACTCCAATAGGCCCTCATACATTTCTGACTCCAATAGGCCCTCACACATTTCTGACTCCAATAGGCCCTCACACATTTCTGACTCCAATAGGCCCTCACACATTTCTGACTCCAATAGGCCCTCATACATTTCTGACTCCAATAGGCCCTCACACATTTCTGACTACAATAGGCCCTCACACATTTCTGACTCCAATAGGCCCTCACACATTTCTGACTACAATAGGCCCTCACACATTTCTGACTCCAATAGGCCCTCACACATTTCTGACTCCAATAGGCCCTCACACATTTCTGACTCCAATAGGCCCTCACACATTTCTGACTCCAATAGGCCCTCACACATTTCTGACTCCAATAGGCCCACACACATTCCTGACTCCAATACGCCCTCACACATTTCTGACTCCAATAGGCCCTCACACATTTCTGACTCCAATAGGCCCTCACACATTTCTGACTCCAATAGGCCCTCACACATTTCTGACTCCAATAGGCCCTCACACATTTCTGACTCCAATAGGCCCTCACACATTTCTGACTCCAATAGGCCCTCACACATTTCTGACTCCAATAGGCCCACACACATTTCTGACTCCAATAGGCCCTCATACATTTCTGACTCCAATAGGCCCTCACACATTTCTGACTCCAATAGGCCCTCACACATTTCTGACTCCAATAGGCCCTCATACATTTCTGACTCCAATAGGCCCTCACCACATTTCTGACTCACAATAGCCACCACCACATTCTGGACTCAAAGAGGCCCTCACACATTTCTGACATCCATAGGCCCTCACACATTATGACTCCAATAGGCCCTCACACATTCTGACTCCAATAGGGCCCCACCTCACACATTTCTGACTCCAATAGGCCTCACACATTTCTGACTCCAATAGGCCCTCACACATGTCTGACTACAATAGGCCTATACATTTCTGACTCCAATAGGCCCATCCTCACACATTCTGACTCCAATAGGCCCTCACACATTTCTGACTCCAATAGGCCCTCATACATTTCTGACTCCAATAGGCCCTCACACATTTCTGACTCCAATAGGCCCTCATACATTTCTGACTCCAATAGGCCCTCATACAGCTGTGCTAAAGCCATTGTAACAATTTTACTGATTGAGGTGACACGTTATTCTAATTTGGAGTCCAACTTAATTGAAACCTCCATAGTCATTCAGCTACTACATCACACCCACACCAATCAAATGCAGCTGTGTAAATTGAGTATTGAAACAGAAACTGATGCAACAAACTGAAGTGCCTGACCAAAACATCTGTGAGATTTGCAGCTGGAGCGCTAAAATGATGGTGTGTGTGGGGGTACAGGATCTGTTTAAACTCTATTGTGCATGCTGAATAACCAATACAATGAACTGCCTTCCTGCACCAATGTTGCTGCTTGGCAAAGATTGACATAAAAAATTCCAACATTAAATTTACATTAGTTGTTGACTTTCTGCTTCCCAACTCCTGCTTATTTCCTGCAGTCATCAATATAGCTATTATATCCAGGAACCACAACAACCAGATTTCATGTCTATCTCTAATTCCAGGAAAGACTAACTATTCTGAGCCCTCAGTCATATCTTCTCAGACTAGCACTCTCTGCACTATCCCCTCTACTAATAATGGTGGGACAAGTTGGAGTAAGTCATCCACACAATGGGAGAGAAAAGTGGCAACTGCTGTGCAAAGTGCCCAAGTCATAATAGCTAAGAGTCACTGGTCAGAAACATAGCTTCAATGATAGCGTACTTGTGTGCTTAGCTGGTTGCACGCAAGACCAGGTTGATGGTGTGTGTGGGGGTACAGGATCTGTTTAAACTCTATTGTAAGCAAGTGCAACAGCTACAACATTACGAAGTTAGTGCTAGTTGATGAAAGCTGCTCTCCAGTTTCTTTGCTACTTCTGTCTACCATCCATTTTTGTTGTACCAGGTTTGGTTGCTAACTAGTTCGCCTTGCGCTCTTTGTTTAATTCAGAACCAGTTCACGAGTTTTGCCGTGTCTGTGTATTTTTCAGTCATGGGTATTATTATTATATAGATAATAATAATAATAGTATTTATAATAAAAAATAATAAAACACAACTTATGAATTTCTTCTAAATAGAGTTAAAAGTCACTTACGACTCCATGAATGGGGACGATCTATATCGCTCATCTTCATCAAAATGTCATTTCTTGGCCGCTTAGCAGCTAAATACACTATATAAATTATTATGATTAGTGCTAGTATTGTAATCTAATTAATTGAATTGTAATTATATTATCAGAAAAAATATTAAGTGCATGAGTATTTGTCATTGAAGAGAGAAATGATCACGCAGTCAACCTCTAGCGAGTCTGGTAATAATGCTGGCCTATCGGTTGTCCTCTGACACTTCCACTCTTAGTAAATCAGACAGGGAATGTTTATTGGGAATAGTTCCTTGCTCTGGACTTCTCACTAGTTAGGGACTAGCTATACTGTATTAGCTGTGGCTTGATAAATTCAAACATAAACTGTTAAAGTAACAATGAAAAGTGAAAATGATAAAACAAGTAACAAAGGTGATACTTGATGGTGGATAATAAAGAAGATTTGAGCATGCTCACTAAGTGTAAATGTGGAATGATGCATGAATAACCATAGTGTCAATATGAGTCCTCAGTTTAGCTTTGGTCTTCAAAGGTCTAAATGAGCAGCTAGTAGTGACAACATCAAAATAAACCATTATGTAGGCAATATCAGTAGACAAGGTACGTAGATCAAGACATTAAATCAATTAGTGTGATCAAATGTTATATGTAAAATAGCTAAACCACATTCCCCAAACTTTGCATTAATATTGAAACTAATGTCAAGCAAATCTTGTTTCAGCGATTAGTTCATAAATTTTGCTGCCGCTATACTTATCAGCATGAGTGTCATGACTGTGGAATGCAGAGGTTGCAGTGGAGCCATCAAGTTAATTGAGAGAGTCTCTAGTCAGGCATGGCTAAGACACATAATTCTCTTTGGGCTTATTTATTCATAAAATCAGTATTTTGTGTTACACCAGTGGCTTTACCCTATAATATATTACTACTCAGTGTCCCTCATACACAAGAGTTGCATGCACTTGTGTTCTAAACACAATCATTGCTGGCATTCATATTATGTAATGTATGAAGTAATAGCCTATTCTGAATATCTCATTCTCATAGTGTGTTATGTGTAGGCGTGTATATAATCACTGCATGAAAAGAGTTTATTGTCAGCCATGACAATCACTTAACTGTGATATAAAAAAATTGCTTATTGACTTAGTTAATAAAGCATGTCAATAGAGTAGAGGTTAACAAACTATAAATACAGTTGCCATGGTATATAGTTTTCAACACACTAATGCTAATTATAATATTGTTATGGTGACCAATGGAACTTTTTCAGGCAGTGAATTTTGCATTACAATGCATGACATGAGCTAGAAACTGCTCACTTGTCAATTATGGTATTGATAGATTTCAACAAGTATGAGTAGTATGTACATGGGTAACCGTGCTATTTGGGAATAATAGCACGAGTAATGTGATTGAAATAGCACGAGGCAAATCCTAGAGCTATTTCAATTGCTTTGTGAGTGCTATTGATCACTAAAAGCACAGGTTACCCGTGCTATCACTTGCTAATAATAGGCCAGCTTTTTATAGAGTCATTTGCAGTTGTAGCTACATTATAATATCGTTCATTCATTATTTCCTTATTTCAGGATTAGCTTCTGCTGGCAACGTACAGTTCCTCCCAATCTGTTGAAAACATTCCGTCTAATACCGGTTGAGCTTCTGTGGTAAAGAATCAGATTGTCTCCAACTATAAACTACTTGAACTGTACATTGTCCAAGGTTAACGGTGCAGGCATGCACACTTGCGCGTACTATTTCATTTAACTACCACGGTATATCACTTAGTTCCACTTAGTTACTATGCTACATCAATTAGTTACACACTATTACACTTCCTCAGATGATATCAATTGAACAGTGATTTTTCCCATACATTTTTGAATGGGCAACCTAAGCGTCCCACCATTAGATAGCTAATATCGAACCATTAAGAAGATTTTTAGAAACTCCGACTACCCTGATCCTTTGTTTACAATTTCAAAGTGATCTTTGAAAAAACAAATGTATCTTTCCAGCATGGTTGGTCTGCCACATGGCCATTGTTGGTACTAGGAGTCTTTCCGATCAGATATTTGCCAAACATAATTTGAGATAAATAAAACAATGACTGCCACAAAAGGCAGGCATTTGTAAGTAAATTGGATTCATTTTGTTTAGTTTTTTTGTCACTAATGTTGTTTGCTTTACATGTCTAAGTAGATTATTAGCTATATGATATATACAGTCTACATAATAGCATTAACTATAATTTAAAACTATTAATTTGAATGAACCTACTGATTGTTATACAAATCATTTGCTTTGTAATTATAATAAAATATGGCATGCACTGAATTGTTTGGTTTGAATTTATTAGATACGCAGAGCATAGACTTAAACTCTTTAGTTCATTTGATAGAAAACTGCTGAATTGTCTTTTCTGTTAACAAAACTCAATACTTGAACAAACGATTTGGTGTTGGTAGTGGGTGTGGTTATAATGGCCTCACCAATAAGATCTAGCTTTCTAGTTTGTTATGGTGATCAATGGAACTTTTTCAGGCAGTGAATTTAGTGTTGCAATGCACGATATGAGCTAGAAACTTCTCACTTGTCAATTATGGAATTGTTAGGTTTCAACAAAATATGAGTGTATATTGGATTATACCTGAAGTAATTATTACAATATTAGATGTCATTAATATTTATGTAGCGTATATGGGAATTTTGTGGATTATAATAGAATGCAACTTACTTGGCCATGAATATGTAGTCCTATCTTCAGGCCTGCTCATATCAGGATGAAGTTCTTCTGGATAACTCTCAGCCAATGCTGAGCAGAAAAATAACATAAACATGAAAATATTAATTTTTGGATTTGTATGTAGGTAAAATATCAAATTAAGCAACATTTAACCCTAGCAATATTTGGTAAATTAGTGGTGTTTTGGATAGCTTATGTAATGAGGAAGGGGGTGAATGTTGTAGACAGCTTCACATCAGGTTGGAGCATGGAAATGTAAGGCCATTTATTTTCTGTATTAGAATTGGGGGGGAGGGGGGGGGGGAAGAGGGTGGGGGCAATTGCTTCTGCTCTTCCTCCTTCATCTTTCTGCACGTGGCAGCTTACAGTCTCTGAAATGGTGAACATGATCCTGTTACATCATGGCTTATTTCAACTAGTGATATGCTTCAGCACTTATGGCGAGGGAGCTAGTCTCATCAAAATTTAAATTTAAATGCAAGCTGCTAATAATTTTTGTTAAATATTTTTGTTTAGTTTATTGCTATTCTTTGGCAACACACAACACTTTTAACGTAACAGATTTGTTTTTACTTGAAAAGCCCTATATTTCTTGGTTATACAAAATAATAACATGGTCATTCTCAGCTGAAATAATTATAATACTAGCAAATGTTCTCAGTTTTAACAGCCATTATTAAGTTACTTAGCACTTAACTCAATACTTCAACTTATTACTGAAGACAAAATATCGGGTTAAGTTTTACTTAACATAATATTGGCTGTTAGAACTGAGAAAAAGTGCTGTTAAAGTTATAATACTAATTATCATATACAATATCAAAAATCTTATTAAATATATAGAGTGACCCACCTTAAAATAATTAGGAAGAGGTGTGGCAAGTTGTATAGTTTAATAGAAAGCTGAAGTGTTTTAAAGTCAAGTCAACCGGGGTTGTGGTCTGCTAACTTCTTCACAAGGAATGGCCAAGTATTTGCTGCCACTAGACAGTCCTATATTCAGTTCAGCGTTTAAGCTGAAGCTAGTTTTCAATAGCCAATGATTAAGTTAAATAAAGTATTAGAAACTTTTAATTCCACCAAATACTGCAAATTAGCCACATAAAATCATTTGCAGCATTGGTAAAAGAATGACCTAGTATAAATAGTTGCATCATGCGGAAAAGTAAATGACTGGATAATGCCAGAGTTCATGACCACTCTGAAGTGAGAGATGCACACAAAACACTATATGATGAAATAGTCAAGAGAATATTGCGGGCTGCAATTGGTCAGGCCACACCTCTTCTCTGATAAGTTTCACTGGACTTTAAAATTGCTAAAGTTAAAATTTTCATATTTGGAACAGTATACTGAGCATGAAATTCTAGCTTAAATAGCAGTTTTGAGTCTGTATTTTCACTGTTTTTATAATAATATACTAAAGAATATACTAATAAGTGTTACTACACTTACCCAGCAATTGACTTGTATGTGTTGTTAACTGTGTGAATAAATATCTTTCTTTGTCACTCTTTGCTTCTTGCAAAAACAATACGTCATAATACTTAAAACGAAGCTTTGCGAATTTTCTCTCACAAGTATATTTTCCAAAATTATTACTGAGTACTTCGTTAATCACCACAATAATCGTGTCTCTGAGATGAGACATGATGCTATTAGAGGGAAGCTCTCCTCCATTAAATTTAAAACTTAGCCCCTTGTTATTGTCTACACTTTGAAAATCACATGTTAAAAGAATTCTCTCTCCAATTTTTACTTCTGCTTCATTGGGACGGACTCGGATAAGTTTAGTGGCTAAACACATGAATACATTTTAATGAGAAATTATAATACATTACCTATACATAATAAAATATGAAATTATTAAATAATTAAATTTGCATTGATGAATTAGCATTTATTATCAATTAGAATAACAGCAATGATTATACCAATCGTATAATTCATTTCGGTATAGTGTAACAAAATCTTTAATTTTAAAATTCATTTAAATTTTGGCAACATCTGTGGTCTCCTGCAAGTTTGTTATCTTAATTTAAATGTAGGAAAATGTTTTGGGTGAAGTTAAGGATAAAATTTGACTTCAAACTGGTTATTGTTTGACAAAGAAAATCCAAAAAATTATTAATAACGTTGTTTCTTTATATAGCGTGAAAACCCACCAAAGTCACACCAAACTGGTGGTGTAAATGCCACGTTCTATGCATAGCATGTCCTTCACACTTCCGCTTAGTGTGAATGCACACTTAGCATGAAATTCACACCCAAGGGAATAGCACGGACCCTTTTCCAAACATTAATTATGTTCATGTGCAGGGAAAAACCAATGCTATTATCATTGTAATCTACATTATAAATGTGTTGAACAGTTGTGTGCTAAGTAAGAGGTAGACAACGATTATGGTCCTCTCTGGGCACAGAACATAAATTAATCTCTGGTTATTTTATTTATTAGCTTTCGTAGTAGATTATAACTATAAATAGTCAAAACGTTTCGACCCGTAGGTCTTCATCAGTTGACAAAAAAAACACAATACTGAAAATGACAAAAAACAAAACCAGTTCAATAAAATGCAAAAACCCTGAGGATGCCGTTCCTTGAACATAAAAACAGTTTTTACATCAACACCAACCCTCAAGAAACATCTAATGAAGGTAAAAACACCCAGAGAAAAATCAAAAATCAAAGGAGTAGTTTATGAAATCCCATGTATGGACTGCAGTATGGTATATATAGGGGAAACAAGACGTACACTAGACAAACGTTTAAAGGAACACCAATATGCAGTAAAAAGGCATGATGAGAAGAATGGTATAGCTGTACATGCATGGAACAGTAATCATAAAGTAAATTGGTTGGAGGCCAAAGTGAAAGAGAGAGTTGAGAACTACACCAGAAGAAGGATTACTGAGGCAGTAGTGATCCAAAGCCTGCCATCAACATCTAACTTGGACAATGGCCTGGAGTTAAATCCAACATGGCAACCTATTATAGCGTCACTATAACTAGTGCATCCTCAGGGTTTTTGCATTTTATTGAACTGGTTTTGTTTTTTGTCATTTTCAGTATTGTGTTTTTTTTGTCAACTGATGAAGACCTACGGGTCGAAACGTTTTGACTATTTATAGTTATAATCTACTACGAAAGCTAATAAATACTAGAGCACTGAAGTGCAAACCCTCAGCGCTAGTTAGAAAAAAAGAAAGGAAAAGGTAGGAAAGAAATAATAACAGTAGGAAGAAAGAGGAAAATAAAGAAAAATAAGGCAAGAAGACAGAAGAAAAAAAAAAAAAAAAAAAAAAAAAAAAGATGAAAAAAAAAAAATATTGTAGAGGAGGATTCGAACCAGAATCTATTAGGTTACTTACTTGCTCACTTAACCACTACGCAACGCAACACCTCATGCTGAATTTATGTAATTGTTTGCTATTTAAAAGTGATTTGCAACCTGCAAGCTGGCTCACGTGACAAGCACGTTTTTAAGGGGCGTTTCCCGCTGTAAGCCTAAGATCGCATGGCTCTGGAAAGACTCGCTTTTTTCTGGAAAATGAAGTCCAAAATCAAAATTCTGGCATATTAAAGGAACTTACTTCGTGAAATACTGCTGTTTGATGCCGCTTTCAAAGCCTGGCTGGTTCCTACCTTCCAGAAGTGCCTGTTGACAGACAGAGTGACAGAACGAACGAATGAATGAATGAATGACACTAGGACTACTGTAACCCTCTGGGCGCATGCGCGCTGAGGGTT
>WLWD01003083.1_pt1 | contig 18769 bp, 12 predicted proteins | sample 6712731 | NCBI WGS metagenome assembly WLWD01 (sample SAMN12718690, study PRJNA576275) | sponge metagenome | isolation source: marine sponge | host: Mycale hentscheli | place: New Zealand: South Island, Marlborough, Capsize Point | collected 2014-11-01
CAGTTAACCCAATTAATGGGCATCTGCGTAATTGAGTGAGGAAAAGGAGATCTTAATTAGTAATGCTACCACCTGCTCCTACCCTTTATCCTCTGCTCAGCTTTTCCAAATGTCTCTGCTATAGTTTTGCATTAAGTGTTTACCTGATTCATCTATTCAAATAAACCACCCACCCCCCCTCCCCCTCTCCCCCGTAGTCCCTCAAAGTTTGGTTTTAAAAACTCCCAATATTTATGATACTGGCAGTGCATTTATTTTCTCTGCTACAGGCTTCTTCAGACCCAAGTTTAGAGTAGGGGAAGGAACTGAAGTTTGTCAGTGTGTCTACATATGCCAGTATTTGGTCAGGGCTTCATACAGGGGAGGGGGGAGCTGGGCCATTTTAACCAAAAAATATATAACAATTATAAGGGCGGGGTAAATAAAACAATTAAGTGGCATATATAATACAAGTATAGAGTATTGAAACAAGATTGTTATAATAAGAGAAATAAACTGAGGTGGAACACATCACTGATGATGAAGAATCCGCGAAGAATCCGCGAACATTCTCACTAGAGAGATTCAAAGTGAAGATTGCAATCCTATCTGATATACAAAGATCAATGCCTACTTGCAATACAAACTAAATCCCAACTACAAACGTATCAGCAATACTTACACACAGTAGTCTGTATTGAATTTACATTCAAAATAACTAAAATTTATATATGATTTTAAATGAATAACGCCGGTGATTGATGAATACGAAGAACATAAGTTAATATTAACACACGAAATCTTTACAATTTGTTACTATTATTATTAGCCCTCAGCGTGCACGTACAAGAGGGACTATCCAGCAAGTTGTGGACCAGCGTAGTCTACTGACACGCACTACACCAAGCAGAAACAGAGTAACTAGTGCAGTGAAGACCCACTAGCGGGTATGGTAACATCAGAGTTCCAGTAAGAACAGTCAATGACAGTGTTCTAGGTGATAAATATAAACAAAAAAACGAAACATCACGACGATCAACGGTACACGAAAATAAGAACAAATAAGCATGCGTGAATACTAATGATGAAATAAAATGTAAATGTTAGAGTTGTTCTGGCAGTCAGAGAAAACATGAAAGTTTGAGAAAACATGAAGCTGTTGGCTTCACATAGGGTACTAACTGTTGTGGAAAAGGTCCCCCTATCGTCACGTCGTAATCATGTGAGCAAATAATTTCTTGCAGTTTGAGATAGTTTTGCTTAATCCTGAGAATTTAACAGAGAGCAAAATAAAGATAGATTGTAAAAAATTCTACTAAACTTTTCTAAGCAGTACAAAACATCAGAACCATCTTTACATAAGTATTTTGAAGAATACTACATATGTTGCACTTGTAATACATGTAACTAAACTATTGGTCGCTCAATGTAATACACGTACATTACATGTTATTTCACAAAAATGGGCAATATGCTACAGGAAGATTGGCCTTTCTGATATAGATACAAGACATGTTTGCAGTAACATTGTTAACCGATTAACCCCGATTGACGCGTACACGCGTCTAAATTGGAAAAATCGATAACCGCGGAGGACGCGTCAATGCGTCAAAAATGCGTCTTCGCGTCCACTTCGCCCTAGAGCTTTGTGGAGTCAAGGAAGCCACCAATCACAATTGCAGACGATTCTATATTGTTGTAAGTATCTTTTAGGCTTATAAAATACATAGACTGCCATAAGAAAATGTTGAGTAAATTTTGTCACAACAATAAGACTTCTTTCTTATAAAGTATAAATTGAAAATATATTTCATAATAATAATAAAGGTACACAGAATAATTTTTTACAAACCAATATTACTTTAGCTATAACTGCTCATTATATGACAAGTAGAAAGCTATCTTGGCAAGTGGAACACTGGCACTTCAGCATCCTAGTGATGAAGACAATATTCTTGACCTGGCACAGCATGGCAGTGACAAGGATGGCAGTGACCAGGATGGCAGTAACTCTGGTGGTAGTGATGAGGAGTTTGATGACAGGAAGAATGACTTCAGTGCTGATGGGTGTAGTGACTGTAGTAGTTACTAGATGGTCAAGGACTCTGCCGAGAGAACGGAATTGATGATTCTGAAAGGTAGCGATTCTACAGGAATTTCAACCACATTCTTTATAGCAAAAAGTAAAAATAAATATTGTTATATAACAGGTGAGACTGCAGGGAGCCCTCTGACATATACTTCTATTATGTTATGACCAGTTGCACTTGATAGTAAGATCACAAGCTATTCTGTCAACAATGCAGCCTACCAGCACATCAAAAGTAAAGACACCTTGGAGTACCAAACTAAATACACTCAAATATTCTATCATTCATTTGTGATGTACTCTTTTTCATACACAAAAGCCAATAAAAAAGCTTCTCTGTTCACAAAATTTATAACAGATGCTCAGTTCAAAATAATACACACCCTAAATAAATATCAACAAATTCTTCCTGATTGTAAGACAAATGTGTACAAAAACACTTACTCTTACCTGTATGATCCAGTAGCAAACTGCTTCAGCCATGAAACCATACTTCCAACCTTACTAGAGTGCTTACTAAGAGCCGCGGTGTGATGCCATAAAAGTTTTTGCCAAACGGTGCGAGTACTTTGTTATTTTTAAGTCGGGAACAGCTCCTTAGCGTTGAATTTATGCTTTCCCAATAGCCTAGAGCGTACTCTATCGTTCGATAATACTGTCCCCGAGGCAATCTTCAACCGTTCGTCTTCTTTCTCTCGTTTAGTGTCACCCTCCCACCAGGCAATCAATCCTCTGTGTCTCGTGTGCGCCCGTGACCGCATTACGTAAGGCGCAATTAAAATTTTTATTCGCGTGTAATCGGTTAACACATGGTGGAATTCTAATATTAAATTAATTTGCTTCCATCAGCTCAAAGAGTACACAGGCAGCGAGAGAATACTAGGCAGGCAGTGAACCTGAGACTACATAGGCAGTGAGCCTGAGAATAGATAGGCAGTGAACCTGAGACTACATGAGGCAGTGAGCCTGAGAATAGATAGGCAGTGAACCTGAGACTACATAGGCAGTGAGCCTGAGAATACATAGGCAGTGAACCTGAGACTACATAGGCAGTGAGCCTGAGACTACATAGGCAGTGAGCCTGAGAATACATAGGCAGCAAGCCTGATAGTGTATGCAAGAATAGATAGGCCCTGGGCGTCAGTGCAAGATTACGTAGGCAAGTCTGATAGTGCAAGATTGGATGGCAGTGAGTCTGAGAGTGCACAGATGCAGTGAGTCTGATAGTGTGAGAATAGGTAGGCGGTGAGTCTGCTGGTATGAGAATAGATAGGCAGCAAGCCTGAGTGAGAGAATAGACAGGCAGCGAGCCTGAGTGAGAGTGAGAATAGACAGGCAGAATCCCGATAGTGTGAGAATAGACAGGCAGCGAGCCTGAGTGAGAGTGAGAGAATAGATGACAGCAAGCCTGCGAGTGAGAGTAGACATGCAGTAAACCTGATAGTGAGAGAATATGAGCCTGATAGTGTAAGACTAGACAGGCGGCGAGCCTAACAGTGAGAGAATAGACGGCCGTGAGCCTGATAGTGCAGAATACATAGGCAGTGATCCTGAGAGTAAGAAAATAGACATGCAGCGAGAGTGAGAGAATAGACAGGCAGAGAGCCTGATCATGTGAGAATAGACAGGCAACGAGAGTGAGAGAATAGACAGGCAGAGAGCCTGATCGTGCGAGAATAGACATGCAGCGAGAGTGAGAGAATAGATAGGCAAAGAGCCTGATCGTGTGCGAATAGACAGGCAGCAACTGTGATAGTGTAAGAATAAATAGAGTGAAGGGCAGCGTGCCCTGCATAGACACTTTCAAAGGGGCCCCGGACAGACCATCACACCTATATTTGGTGGAAATGTAACTATATGTACTAGAACTGCCTATCCATGCTCTCTATAATGCCACACTGGCAATAGTGTAGTGTGGCTTATGAGTCCCAAGACACATCCAGCACTACAGTTCATTCTCTAATCTCTCTCATTATGTAATCCCTATTTGCTCCGCCTCCTTTCTCATGTAACACTCTCATGTCAAATATCAATTACAGCATGCAACCTGACTGATTCAGGAGTTTCCAAGCTTTCGAGAATACTGATCACTTTGACAGAGCCAATCTTGGCAATACGGCCATTACTAAATACTGCACATATCTCTAAATCACGAAATCATGCTGCCAACCCTCGTTATGATCAGGCGTAAGCCTTCGTTACAAGTGTGGGGTGCATTGCCGGCTCCCATTCGAACCTTCATGCAAAATTTGATGATCATCATTGTCCATTGCATGTTAGTAACTATTGCAACTGTTGGGTAGAGTAACAGCTAGAGTCCAACTCATAACATAACTGTACTAGTTAAGCAAGGCAAATGGACCGGCAGCATGCCCATGTATTATCAAGCCATAGAATTCCTATTTTCAGCTGATTGCATCAATGAAGGCCATTCACCACTGATTGATGATTTAGATCCTATTAATCCAACCTGACCTACAGAAAGCTAATTACATAGAGTACAGTAGTGTATATCTCCAGCCCCTTACTATTTAAATAATACCACCACTGATGAGCAGCCATCCTTAGAGAGCTAATAGTGCCGGGTGAACCAGCCATTCTGGCAAGGAAGTAACAGGTAGCTACTAGGCTTAGGCTACAAGCACTGAGAACAGTGGCTATCAGGACGAATGCCCGGATGCCATTGCTCAATATGTGACACCCCACACGTGATCGCTTAGCCAAATGGTCGCAGTATTTGCAGGTCCTCTGCCGACCTTTACCTGGGCTCGGGTGATGTGATGGTGGGCTTAATTAGTGTGGGTAAAACCACTAAGATAATAGCAAATTTTTCTCGTTCTAACAGCCAATAATTATTTCAGCCGAGAATGACTGAATAACCACTAAGATATTTCATGGCACATGAATTATTCAACTCAGTCAGCCATATAGAAATACAACACACACAAAAAGTTAGAGCAGTCTTACGTCACAGGATATACCACCTTATTATGTCATCTATTGTTTGTGGTCTTCCCAATTAGTGAGGGGAACTGAACAACTACTTAATGTCAGCCTACCTGCCGCATAGCAGTAGGTAAAGGGTCCAGTAAAGCGAGATTAAATATGACGTGATCAAAATAGATCCCAAAGCCTGTCAGGAATAAATAATGTGCTTATAAACTACAAGCCAGAGACACAGATGGATAAAATTTGAAAAATTGTTCAGATGTGCCCACACTTGACTGCCATTGCAGGGCTCCTCTAAAAGGTTCTAAAAGAACTAAAACGTTCCGCAGACTGGAATATTTTTAGAGATGTTCCAACTGAGGGAAACCAAGCATTCTACTTGGTACAGCTACAGCTGGTAATTTAGTGATATGAAACTCATAACAACTAATTGACAAAACTGACTAACAGAACAGAACTTATTATCCTACATATAGACTCCTTGTGTATGTAGAATACATGGAGGTATAACCTCTTAACTAGAACTGAACTAGACACAGCTGATGCCAATGCCACTGAAGGTCATAGATTACACAAAATAAAGTTAGCTGAAATAATAGACATCTTCCAACAGAACAGTCACAGGATCATGTGTTAATGTTACTGCATTAGTCACTCCTTGTTACTGCAATAGTGTTCCCCAGGAATTAAATCGGCAATTTTTGGGAGGCACAAGTTCACTTAGGGGGAAATCACAGGTTATATTGCATAAGATCAGCCTTCAGAAACTTGCCAGAGTATGGACTAGCATTCAGATCACTACGATTATCAACATCTTGCGATAGTACTGGTCTCATATACAGTGACATCTGATAACATTACTTGACGTACATACTTACATGTATATTTATTGACACAAACACACACACTTTTGTCCTAGGTGACCACAACAAGCTAGCCAGAGCCACTAATTGCTCCGAGTGTTGGTGATACCTTCTAGCAATGTAGACCTATTGGAATCAATACTTCCTTATTACAAACACACTCTGAGAACACTCACCTTGCCATCACTTCAGCAATGTCAGGTAACTCTATGATCAAATGTTGACACTTCTTGAGCCATTATTCACAGCTAGTCTAAGTCAGAGACATCGAAAGCAGCTTCACCCACTCCATCCCACTACAAGGAAAAGCAATAGAAAAACAAAACACACTGAAGTGAATAAATGCAATCATGAAATTCAACTTGTACTCTGCAAGCTGATCCTACCAAGAAATTGTTAGAAACAGTTTATCAAACTCTAGCTAAGAGGTATAGTCTCTTAAAAATATTCACTAACACGGCGGTTCTGGATCTCTAGATTGGAGTCAGTTGTAACACAACAAGAGGTAGAGGCATGCATGAACACATACTGTAGTATAATGCAGAAATAGAACGGTTAAGACAGTGTGGTAAAAAACCACAACATTAATTTTAGAGGTTAGTGACAGGGAAGAAACGTCAGCTCTATATATTATAGAAGAAACATTCCTACACAGGAAACTAGTTGCACACACTGGCATACACTACTAATGAATGACAGGATTCAGTTTTGATCAATACTCATTCACTGATTAAAAATTTAGGTATCACAAGTTACAACCAAGGATGAAGTGATGGTAAAATAACTTAATTAAGTATTACATAAAGATTCATTATTACTACATAAAAATATACAGCTTCATACTAAAACATATTTATTTTTAATTTCTGTAGTATCTGTAATAATAGTTCAAATGTTTCGGCTCCATGTAGCCTTCATCAGTGACTTTTTAAAAGTGATAAAATAAAATACATTTCTTTTCCCATCCTATTTTAATGTATAAATAAGGCTATAGAAAAAACCCAACTTTGTTTCAACACAGAATAGTATGACATTCACTTCTAACATTCAAATAAACTGAATCAAACCTTCTCTTGCTTGCTGCTCTCACACTCCTAGCACTCTTTCTATCATTACAGATTCATCACCCCTTCCTACTAATACCTGTATTAGGTAGACATCTATTGCTACTGGACTTAGTACTGCTTGATTATACTGGCTTCCCTGAGGCTCCATCATTACTTTCTATACGTCTAACCCTAAGGAAAACGGCTGCACAGGTAGCTAACTATCTGTCCTTACTTTCTTCTTCTCTACATGGCTAAATTCGCCAGAAGCTTTTAATAGCCTCAAAGGTTGTAAAACAAGAAGCCGTAAACTCCTGATCGAATGGTACAAAAAATTGGTAAAGGTTACATAGCAAAAGAAAGTTTTAGCCATTGTCAGAATGAGCAGTCTTTTAGACGTCTTTTGATTACCGTAGGTCACATATAGCTTTAATATTGTATTTTTTATGATTCTTTAAAGTGATCGACTCCCGTGGCTGCATTAAATGGGGCTGCAATTGTTTTTGTTCCCCATTTAACTTCAATAAATCTACCTGATATGAATTCTCACTTCAAATAAATGCTTCGACCAGATATCTTGAGAGCTAATGTGGAGTTGTTGGCTGCAGCTACTTACTTACAAATTTCTATATACATAGTGAAGGCCTACTATAAAAGACATCAGCTGTGTTCAGATATCGATATAGAAGCCGTTGACTTCCATCCCATCATTCATACTTGATTATTAAAGTTCAAACCACTAGTCATACCAAAATGTTTTTTTAATCAAACATTTAGGCTGCTATTAAAAAAAAAAAAATTGAACTTTAATAATCAAGCATGTTTATACCTAGTCAAACAAATATTATCCAAGAAATCCCATCATATTGAACTGCTGCACACTAACCACTGTCAATACGATAAATATATCTCTGGCCAACTCTTAGACACACTTCTGAGGATCTCATGACCCATACTGATTGTAGACAAGTTCAACACCCTATTATCCCTAACATCATTAGGGCTCTTCCGGCTTGTCACCCAAGGGGGAGCTAAGTTAGACAATGTGAATGGGGGAGGGGGGGGGAAATCGACATTAAAGTCAATCATGCAATACACCTTATAAGATGTAATTCTGTGTCAAGACTTAGAATAAAAATTTCCCCACTCTCTTTTTTTTTTTTTTTATTTTTTTTTTTTCCTACTTAGCCTTACACCTTAGCCACTGTCATCATGTATACCACTGTTAATTAAAAATTGCCAGTACACTAATGGGAAAAAACAACAACACAATCTCACTAAAGTACTAGGGAGGTGGGGGGGGGGGGGCATTTCATTAGTTACAGTGGCCGAGTGTTTACTGCCACTCCTGACGATAATATGGAACATGTATATGAAAAAAAAACAAAATGAAACAGGTTTTGAGTTTGTTCTCTCAGACTATTCCTTGTCAGATGGCGTATTGTCACAGCAATTTCTAAATCTAATAGTACGGCACGTAAATTGCCCATTCAAAATTGTGTGGGAAAATCACTCTTCAATTGAAGTCGCACAGAGAAAGTGAAATAGCACGTAACTAAGTGAAATAGCACGGTAACTAAGTGGAAACTAAGTGAAATACCACAGTAGCTAAGTAAAATAATACGGATAAGTGTGCACGCATGCAGTATTAACCTTGGAAACGTACAGTTGGAGAGATTCTAGTTGGAGACAATGTCATTCTGTACCACAGAAGCTCTACCCATATTAGACGGAAAGTTTTCAACATTTTAAGAGGAGCAATAGGTTGAAATCGAAATTCCAGAGGAATCTAACTGAAATACAAAGATAGTGAGTGACTGATACAGTGTAGCTACAAGTGCAAATGATAAAATTAAAAAAAGATGGCCTACTATTAGCGAGTGACAGCACGGGTAACCTGTACTTTTGGGATCAACAGCACTCGTAAAGCAATTGAATAGCACTCTCTCAGTACTATTTCAATTGCTTTACTAGTGCTGTTGATCCCTAATAGCACTGTTACCCATGCTATTACTCATTATTCGATAACCCACACTTTCAGCAATGATTGGCAGCAGAAATGATTAGTTCAGACAGTTACATGCTTTACAAGTTTGGCGGGGAGAGGTGTTTAAAGAAAACTCTGTTTTTTTTGTCATGTCAAATAATTTGCAAAACTCCTAAATACAATTCATTAGCTATCTATTAAACACTACACATCACAGTATTTAGTACACTTACTTGTTATCGCATAGCATAAGTGAATTCCTGCCATTGCAGTCCTCTTCTCCTTTATCATCACTCACGTGTAGCACAAATACAGCCTAGCCAACAAAACTAACCACCTCCTAAATCAATCTTGCAGGGTCACCAAGGACAACTTTCCACAAAGGTCGAAGGTGACAGCTAGCAACAAGAGCGCGCGCAAAGACATCGCGTGAGGTCAAAGGTGAGGGTCAGCCGTTCTGCACATAACGTCTTTCAAAAAGAGGCCTGAGCCAAATTGCCAGCTACGCCCCCTTACGAAAAGACGGCTCCAATTGAGGCTGGATTCGCCCCCTTACGTGAAGATATAGCTCCAGTTGAGGGTTGAATTAGGTTGTCGAGGATTTATATCTATGGGAAAGGGAAAAACAATAGGGATACTTACGGCTATAGTCTTAATCGCTTTTCTTTTGTTCTTCAGTAAAACAGTTTTATCGCTTTTTCAGGAAAGTGGTAAAGCATTTCATATTTACGATCTGGAGGCCAGAAACCACTGTGCTTTGCCCCTTGCTGATGGCTACAAAGCCTGGAGAACTGGAGTGATAACAACTCTAGGGGCACCAATCATCAAGGACTGCCCAAAAATCATAGCTGGTGACAAAGAAGAGTCCAAAAGGTTACAAAGAATTTTCCAGTGGTGGCTAAAAACATTCAAAAGACGTTTATACTCAGATGAAGCATACACTTCTTTGCTACAGCAATCGAGTAACTGCACATGGCTTAAAGAGAGCATCATAAATAATCTATACAACACCAAGCTGGAAAGGGATTTCCCCATAGCCTACGTCTTCTTGGTCTACGAGAGCCCACTACAATTCCTTCGTCTCCTAAAAATTCTCTACAAGCCACAAAACTGGTACTGTATTCATGCTGATGAAAAGTCTCCCTTCAAGAAATTCTTTAACAATATCATTCAGTGTTTTGACAATGTGATTGCACCGTCCAAGTCGTTTGATGTGCAGTGGGGCCATTTCAGTATTCTGGAGGCTCAAATGCAGTGCTTTACAGACCTGGTGAATCTCAGACAGAGACAGGCAATTAAGAAAAAGTGGAATTACGTTGTAAACCTCTGTGGTAAAGAGCTTCCTTTGCACAGCACCAATGAAATGGTCCAGATGATGCAGTCATTGATGGGAACGTCTTCTATTGTAGCTTCGCCTATTTCTAAAAAAGAATGGTGGACCATGAAGCGTTTAAGGGGCCGTACCATTCCATTTAATTTAAAATTTTACAAAAGCATGGCATATAATGCTTTATCAGCAGATTTTGCAACATTTATGGTGAAAGATTTCAAATCAAAGACGCTATTGCAGTTTTTTAAAAATACAAATTTTCCCGAAGAGCACTATTACCCTGTTCTGTTTCACATGCCCCATGTCCCCGGAGGCTACCACCCAGGTATCCCAAGACAGGGCTACTTTGAGGTCAGTCATTATTTCTGGAGAAATAATAAGGCTAAACGTGCTTTGCCGTGCTTTGGGATCACCGTACACCAGATATGCATCGTGAATCATTTCGATCTTCCGCACATAATGCGCGAGACTAACAACGGTGACACTGCCCTTTTCCAGAACAAGTACTTCATGGAAAAGAACCATATTGTGATGGACTGCATGGAAGAGATGATTGTGGCAAAGAATAAGTTGGAGTACAAACAGGATTGTCAGTCACAAGGAGATGAATAGAAGGAGGATTTGTATCTGAATGTATTATTATAGAAGGGGGATCTGTTTAAATCAGTCACTTGAATGCAAATTAATATTATTAATACGTGTTTAGCTTGTACTAAATAGCTATGTATTAGCTATAATTAAAAAAAAACTTGTGTATATATATGTATTATCAAAATAATTGGTGTAACTGTTCATACTACTTTCCTTTGTCTTTGCATTAAATTCTGTATATACTTGCTTAATTTCATGTTCCATATAAAGTTGAGATTCCCAATAAGAAGTGCCACAACAAATATTACAAAATTAGATGTTATCTTCACCATTAGTAAATTATAGTACAACTAAAACGTAGCGGTTATGTAAAGGTTTGGCTTGCGAGACTATGCAGTTTATAGGTCAACTGTGTGCTAACTTGTGTCTTCGCTCATCCCCCCTCCCTGTCACGAGAGCTGGATCCGCCCCTGAGAGAAGCGCGTCTGAGGCAACAACATGAACAGTTACTGTTACTTAGCTGTCTGACACTATTTTTACAGCGAGTAATAGGTAGGTGTGGCCGCGTTTATTGGCCACGCCCACCTTTGTTGGAATTAATAATGGTGAAGTGGAGGACGGTAGGAGTGTTGTTCGCTGTTGTAGTATTCCTTTTCATTTTATTTATAGTTAAAAGAAGTCAGAGTCAGAAGAAAGTTGACGATAGGAAGTCAATTCAAGTCTCCAGCGAAGGTGAAGTAGTGAGTAAGCCGGGATGGACGGGCAGTCCTTGTACGGCTGTACCTGAAGACTACCAAGCCTGGAAAACTGGAATAGTAACTGGAATGGGGTCACCAATCATCAAGAACTGCACTAAAATCATTGCTGGAGACCAAATGGAATCTAATAGAGTCCAAGAGATGGCACAAAAGTGGTCAGAAGCATACAAAGACCAATTGTACTCAAAAGGGGCATACAAGTCTCTGCTAAAGCAATCCCAGGATTGTTCGTGGCTTAAGGAGACTCTAATTAACAATCTATACAACACCATGCTGGAAAGAGAGTTTCCTATAGCTTACGTCTTCTTGGTTTACGAGAGCCCACTCCAATTCCTTCGTCTCTTCAAGATACTTTACAAGCCACAAAACTCTTACTGCATTCATGCCGATGCAAAGTCTCCCTTCAGAGAATTTTACAGGAATATCATCAAGTGTTTAGACAATGTGATTGCTTCATCTAAGTTGTTTGATGTGCGGTGGAGTGTGCACACAATGATGGAAGCCCAAGTACAGTGCTTCTCCGATCTTGTGGACTTGAGGGAGAGGCAGACGGAGAATATGAAATGGAACTACGTCATTAACCTCTGCAGCAAAGAGCTTCCTTTACACACCACCAAAGAAATGGTCCAGATGATACAGTCAATGAAGGGCACTTCGTCTATGGTGGCTTGGCCTATTCCCAAGACGGAATGGTGGACTATAAAGAGGCTGAGGGAACGCCCTATCCCTTACAATTTGACATTTTACAAGAGCATGGCATATAATGCTCTCTCAGCTGATTTTGCCACATTTATGGTAAAGGACCCGCAGGCACAGAAAGTGTTCCAATTCTTCAAGGACACGGACTTTCCTGAAGAGCATTTTTATCCAGTATTGTTTCACATGCCAGGAGCCCCGGGTGGTTATAACCCGGACATCTCTAAAGACGGTTACTTTGAAGTTGGCCATTATTTCTGGAGAACTAACCAGGCGGAGTTGGCTTTGCCATGTTTTGGAATCACTGTTCATGGAATCTGTGTTGTTAATCATGCTGATCTCCCTCGCATCATGCGAGAGACCAAGAACGGCGCAATGGCCCTTTTCCATAACAAGTACTTCATGGAGAAGAACCATGTTGTGATGGACTGCATGGAGGAGATGATTGTGGCAAAGAATAAGTTGGAGTACAAAGAAGATTGTCCAACCTTAGGACGTTTATAGCATTAGGATGAGATCACATGAATTGCAGATTTTTTTAAACATGGGAGTCTACAATCTGGTTGGCATGACGATGGACCGATGCTGGTCACTTTTTTATTACTTTTTATCAGACCATCATTATCTAACTAAACACAACATATAGAAAAGCTGTTCAGTTTGAGTGGAGTGAGTTGACTCTCTATTAAACAGGACTACCACTGTGTCTGTGGATTATGTACCAAAAGTACACTTGTGTCGGTTGCATTAGATCCCAGAGAATATTTTCACCCCTCAATTCTGTTTAGCACACAGGCTCGAAGGTTTTATTGTATGGTGACAGTTGTGGTTTAGATGTGAATAGCTCATATATACATGTATAGATGGTAATAGTATAAATATACACTGCAATGAGGATAGTAAGGAACTCAATATTGTTAGAGTTGAGGGCAGTAGTCCCAATGTAATTATATGTATATATTTCCTATTCATGCAGTAGTTGGCTAACAGTGTTGTTTTGGTTTAGAGATTACAGACTTTCTACTAAAAAAAATTTTGAATGCTTAGTTTTAGTTTTTCCCCCCAAATTCTCCCTGAAGATAGCTATAGGTAGTTTTTTTTCCCTTTTACCTTTATTTAATAATGACATAATTCAAAGTGAATTGTTTACAATAAAATTGCTTAGTTTTAGTTTTGTCATCCACTCTACTGGTAGTTTTTGTTATTATCGAGTTTACTGTCTTCTAAAATATTTAGTTTTAGTTTTTTCATGTTCTCTACAGCTTAGTTTTAGTTATTCTTACAAAAAGTACATAAAATATCCCAAAACAAAGGGGTTTTAGTTTTAGTTTTAGTTAACTAAAACAACACTAGTAGTTACCTTACTGTCTTTCATAGAAAATTCTTCATGAAATATGAAGTTCATCAATAAACTATATTAATTTCACTGGCGTGTAAAGTAATTTTACTCGTACAAATTATTTAGCTATGAAGACAGATTGGCTTATAACCACCAATAGATTAAACCAGCTAATTGATGTTACTGATTGCTTCCTGCTTACTTCCCAACACCCCTCCTCTCCTCTGTAAGTAGTTAATAAATTAATTGCTTCTGATTATTTTATTCAGTCCCTCCTCCCTGCTAGGGTTGGTGTAGGAACTGTCATAGGCTCCAACTTTTAAAAACATTATATTCAAGGACAAACCGCACCCATTAATCACCACTCCCCTAATTAGTATAGCCACACCCAAACAACACCCATATTAATTGGAATTTTATTTTTGTTATGAAGTAACAGTTGTTTTTTTTTGCACATATTGAGTAGTTCTTCATAGAAAATTGTGTAATGTCACAGTTGAAGTTATGGCCATTAAAGGAACTATTGTTGATTGTTTAAGAGTTGATCCTTGATCTGTATGCCCTTTTCTCAACATAGAAAAAAAAAACCCTCTCGCTGTCAGCATTTGAAGCTGGAATTGACATCAAACCTGATACCATACATCTACAAATAACTTAACAGTGCAGCTGACCTTGCACATGTCCAACAGAGCACAATTACATATCCACAACAGATTTGTATTACAAAATATAATGTTATATAAATGGCAAGACACTTCAAGGACAAACAATAGAGCAGTACCAAGGACACAGTCCAAAAATTAAGGACTGTCCTTCGGATTCAAGGACAGTTGGAGCCTATGAACTGTACCTTTCACTCCAGTTAGTTTTGTGAATGCAACTACTGACACTATTCTCAATACACTACAACTTTTTCAATTCAATTCTCTTCCATCAATAACGCACTGAATACAAAATTCAAAAGAAAAGCGATTACATAGAAATTACGTCAGCATGGAATGAACACGTAACAAAGTGAAAGAATGACGAGTTAAAAGTTTAATAGTTCCCAACAGTTGCAAATTGTGCTGGCATAATTTTGGAATAAGTGATTTCATGAGCATAATGAGGTAGCTTTTGGAAAGAAAGTTATAATTGTATTTTGATGTGTCTTCCAGGAACTGGCTTTGAGATTTTAAAATAAATTGTTGAGATTATTAAATACTCCATGGGTTGACAATTCTTCTTGAAGGTTCCAATATTACTTTCTGTAAGAAATGGAATAATTCCAGATCCAGCACTGCTGCCCATCAAAACGCAGATCAGTAGTTTACACACATATCATCAGTATACAATTTGTCAGGGATTCAGCTGCTGTGAAGCGTGAAGGTGGTTGAGATGTGACCTTTGCACTCTGTCAGCAACGCGCACCCATGTCTATTGTACTTCGTGCCCACCCTCGACTCTCCTTCACATGTCGTACACACCCACCGGCGGCCAGACAACATACTCGTGTAAATAAAAGTTTGACACTTGTTTTGTTCCGGTGGTGTAGCTCAGCAATACGGACATATTGAATTTCTCCAGTTTCTGCTTGGAAGCTCTCACCAGCAGCATATCAGTATTGAGACGGCGCGCTCGCTAGGTCCACGAAATTTACTCAAGTTTTATTTTAGCCTGAATGAAATTAGGCAAATGGAAAACTGGTGGGATTATAGCAGTCGTACTACTGATTATATTCATTATCTTATTTAGTGACAAAATTGTATGGGTCATTGAGGAGATGTCAGATAAGGCGGGGAGAAATCACTGTGATTTGCCTCTAGAAGGCTACAAAGCCTGGACAACTGGAACAGTAACCACACTGGGAGTACCAATAGTCAAAGATTGCTCAAAGATAATAGCTGGGGACAAAAAAGAATCTGACAGAGTGCAGAAAATTTATCAGAGGTGGCTGAAAACATTCAAAAGATATTTATTTTCAAATGAAGCGTACACTTCTTTGCTTCAGCAATCTAGTAACTGCACTTGGCTTAAGGAGAACCTCACAAATAATCTATACAACACCAAGCTGGAAAGAGATTTCCCCATAGCCTACATCTTCTTGGTTTATGAAAGCCCGCTACAATTCCTTCGTCTATTTAAGATTCTATATAAGCCACAAAACTCTTACTGCATTCATGTGGATGAGACTTCTCCCCATAAAGAGTTTTACTACAATATCATTCAGTGTCTTGACAACGTGATTGCACCGTCTGAGTTGTTTGACGTGCGATGGGGCCACTTCAGTATGTTGGAGGCTCAAATGCAGTGCTTTAAGGATCTGGTGAAGTTGAGAGAGAGACAGACAAGGAGGAAAAAATGGAACTATGTCTTAAACCTCTGCAGCAAAGAGCTTCCTTTACACAGCACCAAAGAAATGGTCCAGATGATGCAGTCAATGAATGGCACATCATCTGTCGTGGCTTGGTTAGTTCCTGAGACGGACAAGGAGAGTTTCAATCGGTTAAGAGGAGGCACTATCCCATTCAATTTGAAGTATTACAAGAGCATGGCATACAATGCTCTTTCGGTTGATTTTGTCGAATTTATGGTGAAAGACTACAAAGCACAGGAATTATACCAGTTTTTTTTAGGAACTTCCTTTCCTGAAGAGCATTTTTACGCGGTTCTGTTTCACATGCCTGGCGTCCCTGGAGGTTACAACCCAGATATCCCAAAAGAGTACTATTTTGAAGTTGGCCATTACTTATGGAGAATTACCAAGGCCGAGTTGGCTTTGTCGTGTTTTGGAGTCATTGTTCATGGAATCTGCATTGTTAATCATGCCGATCTCCCTCTCATCATGCAAGATACCAAGAACGGTGCAAAGGCACTTTTCCAGAACAAGTACTTCATGGAGAAAAACCATGTTGTGATGGACTGCATGGAGGAGATGATTGTGGCAAAGAATAAGTTGGAGTACGAGGAAGATTGTCACACATGAGGATATCATGTCTAATGACAGTGACCGGGATAATATCTCGTGGTCAAAACTCAAGTATCAGCATAACAGGGTAATTGTGGTGCTACAGCAAATAGTGTTCTGTTGTTGTTATTGTTATTATTGCTCATAATTTTGATCCTTCATTTTTCTAGTGTTTACTCTACTATCCTATATACTATTTATACACTGACTTTAGTCCAGTTCTTTTGTCTCTTTTCCATCAAAATTTTCAATTCATCTAACAAGTAGTGTTGTTTTAGTTAACTAGCTAAAACTAAACTCAAAATCCCTTAGTTTTGGAGTATTTTACTTTTGGTAAGAATAACTAAATCTAAGCTGTAGAGAACATGAAAAAAACTAAAACTAAATATTTTAGAAGACAGTAAATTCGATAATAACTAAAACTACTAGTAGAGTGGATGACAAAAGCTAAAACTAAGCAATTTTTATAGTAAACAATTCACCTTGAATTCTGTCATTATTAAATGAAGGTATTAATTGCCACCAAGTAATTATTCTCTAAACTATATATAAAATATATCATACTTTATTTATAATACCTAAGATTTCATAGAAATATGCTATTTTTTAAGTTATTTGGGAAAACCACCAGTAGCTACTATTTTCTTTAAGGAGTCTCATTATTGAAGAATTTGAGGGACAACGTAAATTAACTAAAACTAAGTCAATTGATAGTATAAATAACTCAATCTTCTACATGATATTGTAGAAAAAATAAAAACTAAACTAAATCTTCAGGGAGAATTTGGGAACAAAAAACTAAAACTAAGCATTCAAGATATTTTTTTAGTATGAAAAACTAAAACTAAGAAAATCTGGAATCTCTAAACCAAAACAACACTGCTAACAAGACATGAATATTCCCTTGGAGTGGGACCACAAGTGTGGCTGATTGTGGGGGTGTTTGTCTTGCATTTCCTCCAAGATAGCCGGAGGAGAAGTCAGACCCTCTGAAGAGAGTGCTTGGATATCCTTGCTGTAAAGACTATTATGAACAGCAATATTGGCTCGTCTGATATTGGAGGATCAAGCAGAACCAGGAAAACCCATGGAATACTTACGGGCGTAGAGGAAATGGCCACACTTCACTTCAGACCAAAGAAAACCAAAAGTCATCTTCAGACCAGTGCTGAAGATGGGCCTTCACCACCTTGACAATCTCACGCCATCGTAGTTGAGAACCTGAAGCAGGACTTGCCAGCACACACTTTGGCTGCATGAAAAGGTGGGCCCATTGTGACAAGTCATTAAGAGGTGACCCCTGAGAGGAAGTCGCTGACAGGTACTCAATCTGTGTGTGGTACTACTACATATCTGTGATTTGGTAATCAGAAATGGAACAGTGCATCATATGCACCCAAAAGGTTGAAAAGGATGACCATTTAGTCAGTCCTCAAACATATGTGTCATGGCAAGCATTACTTGAAGCTGCCAGAATAAGAAGCCATGACCCTATTATGGAAGTTGCCAAGCACCAAGTAGATAAAGAAGTGCCTAAAATTTATTATCACCGGAAATGTAGAAGCGTTTTCACCATGAAAAGAGATCTGGAAACTATTGTAAAGAAAAGATCAAGTGAAAGCCTTGGTGATGGTGCTGCTTGCTCTTCTAAAAGGTTATGTAGGAGATCTTCAGAATCAAGGGTTTATGATGCAGTCTGTATCTTCTGTAATAAGGTGAAATTTCAGAAGGGTTCAAAGTCTCGTGAAAAGCTTACACAGGCTGTTCAACTGAGAGCAGATAAAACCCTGAGAGAATGTGCCATTCAGTGGCCAGTAGAGATATAGTTGCTGCTGAAGCCCACTATCATCATTCATGTTATAAGAATTACACAAGAATGAAGCCAAGGCCTGAAGATGTGAAAGAAGGTGACAATGAGTTGGAAGAAGCTTATGGTAGCCTCTTTGAGTACATTAGAACTGACATTATACCTAATAAGAAGATTGTTCAAGTCACTTCCTTAACTGCAAAACTTAAATCCTTTGTGCCATCAGGTGAAATAAGTGAGTCAACTAGGAAGAATATCCGCAGGAGACTAGAATCAGAGTTTGAGAATTCAGTGCATATATTTCCTGATGAGAAGGGGTGGTTGTTGATGGTTCCTGTCAGTGTAACATTACAAGATGTTGTCTTGGAGAATCAAAGTCTACAGAAGG
>WLWD01005550.1_pt1 | contig 18758 bp, 16 predicted proteins | sample 6712731 | NCBI WGS metagenome assembly WLWD01 (sample SAMN12718690, study PRJNA576275) | sponge metagenome | isolation source: marine sponge | host: Mycale hentscheli | place: New Zealand: South Island, Marlborough, Capsize Point | collected 2014-11-01
AATACCACACCCATCACGTTTATAAAAGCGCGCACAAACAAATTGCTCAAATCTTTGTATAGAAACACGACAACTGTCAACAGACCCATAATAGGACATTCCTCCACATATCTAGCTAACTCACAAACTCATAGCATCTGTTCAAAGCCCACACCTTTCCCTTGTATACAGGCAGAACCTGGTGTGAAGAAGAGTGACATGCATGCATTTCCTTAAGCACAACAGCAAAAAAACGTAATGACTATTTTAGTAGATGTCCCTCGCTGTGAAGGGAGAAAGAGAAAGTTGTACCAACACTAGATTCTAAAATATGCTCTTAATGCTGTTTATACTTTTAAAAATATCCAAAAAATTAGAAGAAGTCCTAAACACTCAGCAAACGCCAAGCCTCTCCCAAGTTAACATTGAAGGTATCGAACATCACCCAAACACATCTTGAATGAACTTAAATAGACTGAACGTCTCCAGGAACCTCTAGCTATCAACCACAATGGCAGTCAGCAACATATGTATGGCATGTACTGTTGATATGCCGAGGACTTGCATCATTGTTGTGAGGCTTATTATCAATGGCCCGCTAATAGAAGGAACCTAGTATTCAAAGTCTGACCAAACAGCCAGTGATTGGCGGTCCAGATGAATGGGGCAAGCACTACCGTGACGACTCAGACCTCAACAACCACTGATAGTGGCTGCACTGGTGTTACAACAAAAACCAACCACACCACAACCCAAATTCTGGGTATTGTATCTGTACTGCTTCTCAACAAACCCACTAAGAAGAACTCAATTCATTACTCTGTATTTAACCACCTAATACAATCATTTGTTCTGATGACTGGCTTGAACCTACGTACGTATGTATGTAATTAAGTCTTCGGTAATTCAATTGCATGTGAATGGCAGGCATGTAATGTCTAGTAAATGCTCCCTAGTATAGACATGTATGTACATGTGACGTGAGATCACATGTCAACTGCTTGGGACTTCCTGACAAGTTCAACTGAGAGACCAGAAGTGCAAGACAGTAACACCACCAACTGGAATTCACACTTACGTTGGTGTGAGTGTGTTTGTGTTTGAGCGGGTGCAGGGTGCAGTACCGGTCAGGGTGCAGTAACAGTAACGTAGTTATGAACTTCACAGCATGAGAAGCAGCTGCAACATGTGGCCTGAAGGCTGGCTATCTTACTGTTAAGGGAGTATTACGAAAAGAATGAAATCTGCACCGTACAGACACATTCTTACAACATTTTTGGACCCATCTTATAGCCTTCATAAGCAACTACATGCATGTGCACACACACACAAACACATCAAACATCAACAGACACACATACCACAACACACCCATACACAATACTACATAGTGTGGCAATCTACAGCGTCAGTGACCATGAGTGAGCCGGCCCTACAAATGCAAATTCAACAGAAACTTGTGTGCTAAGATAGTCTAAAGATGTTCGGTCACCAGTTCTATGTATATTGACTAATTGTCAGACTTTCACTTTGTCATCCACACTTTGCAAATGTCTTTTATTGTTCAGACTGATCATCGAGCTCTCGAAAGTTTATATATGTACTATATAGCAAGTCGCTTACACAGTGAGACCACACCGAGACACACTCTCCTCACATCTGATGCTCTTTCACTCAATCATTTGGCGTCTCAGACCCGTTCTTACGTAACTCATACACAACAAACAAACCTATCATTCATAACAACACAAACAATCCCACCAGTGTACAGATTCCAAATATAGCCATGCCCGCTCACAGTCTCTGAGACATTCTCATTGCAGTGTCCAGCAAGGAGACGTAACAACCGCTGTTGTTTATCGACATCTCCCTCCGTTGCTGTAATAAAGTCCATCAATTAAATACCTCTGACCGCTGCCGAGAGCTGGTGACTGGTAGCTATGCATGTCCACACATTAGTTGTGCTGTGACATGTCCCATTTCATTATCTTACATATGCTTTCACAGGACACCCACCTATAGGCACTAGTGCACACGCACACACAATACTCACATGCTACTATGCATACTTACACCAGCCCACATGCACACGAACTTAAATATTCACACACAAATGCACACATAAACATACATACTCACAAACATACTTATACAGATACACATATATATTCACACACAAATATACTCACACACACATGAATAGACACCTAGTAACGATCTTTTAAATTTATTTTTCTATACGTATGCATACTCTAATAATAGGCAATATATTTGGCAAAGTGGTCATATTTTTTGCATTAGAGGACATTATCTGGGGAAAGCCCTTAATTATATACAGTAATCATCATGTGAAGCGTAAAAACAGTGTCATAAAGTGAGATCATGGAATCTATATTTAGAAGGTTGCGTATCTTGCCTTGCAGCCACATGATGATGTCAGATAAATATCACATGTCCTGAGAGGAACACAAACACGGCAAAGACACTGTGACCAGCAACAGCCTGACACCTCAACCATCTTTACCCTCCACTCACTCCTGTCACCACCCAGGCTTCCATTGCTCGGCCAGTCAGCAGCTACCTGTAATTTACATCATTGGCTCCTATTGTGATGGCTGCAATTATGCCCTGTCTACTCCACACAGAAGCCATGGCAAAAGGCAAGCCAGCCCTCCATTAACAGTGAAATGGTTCCTTTCAATCTGTACCTCAACGCAGTGAAAGAGCTCAAATAATTTTGGTGAACATACCAATCATTAACTGGGAGTAAGGGTTGCTGTTGGAGTTTCCACTATCATACAGGACTGGCCAGAAGGGGGTGTGGTCACATGCTAATTTGTCAAACGAGTGGATGGCAAACTTTTTTTTTGTGAAAAAAATCTTTGATTTATAAATGAAAGAGGTACGAGTTTGGGAAAAGAGTGGGTAGGGGCGGACGGGTTAGGGAGTGTGAAGAAGGGGGCGGAGACTATAATATGCACCGTAAGGCAATAGCAATTGCACGCATCTGCCACTCCCCCCCCCCCACACACACATTTGACATACAACAAGTATCTCTATATAGAAAAGACAACAACTGATGTTCCAAACTTATTCCAACACACCTTGCAGTGTAGGATTAATAGTATCTCTCAGACAACACAAGGAAGCTTGTGCTTACAGTGTGTATTATCAAATTTACACCACAAGCTATGAAATATCTTATCATCCACATAACTCTCACACTTTGAAAGTATAAAGGAATCGGCTAGTGGACGATAATCCACTACTAAGTAGATAGAGATTTCAATGACACACATAGAACTTGTGCAGTGTGCAAACTCACATAGAGACAGAACAGCTGCCATAAATGTTACAAAACTTTTCTTTACCCCACTCTTTCAAACTGCAACACACTACCAAGCACACTACCTTCCATAGCTTCAAGCTATCCATCAAACGTAGAGATCAGAGAAAGTCACTATTTCGAAGGAAGACTTCTTTGTTGTGTTTGTGGTAGTGAAAGGAATCCGTAAAGAATCTTCAAACAGAACAAAAGCAGAAGAGAACCACCAGAAGCCGAAATACATCCAATAGACGTCTAGCACTGGCTGCCATATTGCCCACTTGGAACAATACCCTCTTTATTCCTCTTTGGACAATGGCCGCCATTTTGCTGGTTTAGGAAATGGCTTCCTATTGTTCACCCGGCTATTATACACTGCACTATGAAAAGTTCAGTAATTAGCTCTTAAGCATATTAGACACTAGGCATGTAACTGCAGTACTATACTTATTATATATTCAACATCTACTCTGGCGGTTGCTGATCAACGTGGACTGACTAGGAAAAGAGAAAAACAGACACCGCTTTTTAGAGGTTGAAACTAGATGTCTAGTATACAGCAGTTTGAAATAAGGTGCTTTGCATGTAAATCAGAAAGTGTTTAAAAGTTTATATTTATTTATAAGCTAGTTTAACCAGCCGATGTCACTAATTGCACATACAACTAAATTTACTGATTTTGGTTTGAGTAGAAAAGGGTGATTACTCGTGTAGCGTGTGACACAACACACACAAACACAAACACACAACCGAATACGTTCACACACACACACACACACACACACACAACCATGACCAAAATCGTGCACTCTTTGATATCACAAAACTGACTTACCAAAGTTGAATCTTATTGGAGACTGAGGCATCAACACTGACTGTAAACAGCAACAGAGAGAAAGAGAGATGGATCAGAATGAAACAGAAGAAGGAAGGAAGATACAGATAAGCAAGTAAATACAAGGTGTCATAAACATATAGGTTATACAAAGGCATCTAATTCCACACAAATCCATAAATCTACCCCCCCCAACCCACACACACAAACATCTCCAGACTGTTAACACGCCCTCATCCACCCCGCCACCAAAAAAAAAAAAAAAAAAAAAAAGTAAATAAATAACAACAAGAAATAATTAATAAAATTAATGTGTAGCCATGGGCAACAACAGTATAGCCACCATATACACATGTACATACACCAGGTAGTGATGTAGAGGCACCGGCAGTGACGAGACATTGCCCTGGATGTCCCCAAGCAACCCATTTGGCATAATTGCGCAGCCACTGTTTCCTGGCTGGCCTCACTACTTGTTACCTAACAAAAACAGGAGAATCCTGGAAGCTATTACAGTTAAAAGATGCACGAATCAAAGAGAAGTCACCACACAGGCTACAAGCTCTAAGTGGGCATAACATAATCTCGCTCGCTGACCTAATACTCACAGGAATGGATGGCATCTTTTACTTGGTTGCACTTATAAGGTTTATTATTATTATTACTTTTTGTGCTTGTCCTTTGTTTAAACTGTTACGTCCAGTAATGTAATTAAAGTAAGATGGTTCGGTCAACACACGCAGCCTTTGAGCTGTGTCTACGGAAGCCTTGGTAGCTCATAAGCTAACTGAGAACATTTAATAATAATAGGGAGATGTTTAGATTCCAGCTGAGTAGATACATAGATAGATGTGCATGCCGTAACTATATAACCAAGTATGGGTTACATCTTGCTGTTGTATAAATAAAGTGAAATTCCACATTAAGGGACTCTCTTTATTGGGAATTCATTCGTATAGTTCCTGGGTTGTCATGTCTCTACAGGGGAAAGTTTTAATACAATACTTCTACTCCTTGTAGTGTTTCAGGTAAATGATAAAAATTACGTTAATTACACTCAGGGTTTCATACAAAGGGGCGTTGGCCCTGGGATCTCCCGCCATCACTCCACCCCCCCCCCCTCCCCCCAAGCCGAATGGTTGTGATAAAATACTAATCAGTGTGAAGTATAAACACTTTCATAGCAACTCGGAGTGATATGGGTTTAAATAATGGGTGTGGCTAAGTACATGCAGTGTCTCCCATTCCCAGTGGAACCAGCATGTCCTGCACATGCATATACTTCAAATCAGTGTACACACATCCTAGCCTTTAGCTCAAACCTACTTTCTGCCCCGCCCCTCCATCAATTAAAAAATTTGTTAATTTAGTGGCTACGTCTAACTTCGTTGTCCCATGAGACACATAGGAAATGTAAACAAAAAATAACAACAGCAAAACATGCACGACTTTGAATACTCGCCAATCTTGTTTACCACATCACGGGTGATTAGCACTAGCTATATTCCGTGAGCTGGAATAAATAAGTCGGACATTTTCATAATATTACTAATGGGGGGGGGAGGGGGGGGGGGCTCCAGAGAGATGCCCAGAAGAAAATCCCCAGAAGTAGATCCAGCCACCATTGACCTGGGGACTTCTCTCAAGTCTGGTTCCATACTACACAGTGCAACTTGATACCATATCACAGAGAGAAGAGATAAAGACTGGACACACCACATACAGCAGACATCCTCTACCCCACACTTTGTCACTCTGTACACTAGTAGTCTAGCCTGGGGGGGGGGGGGGGGTGGGGGGGATGGAATAGACAGCTAGCACGCTACATCTGCTCTAAACAAACTGCCTACTCCCACACACTTTGACCTTTGACCTTTCTGACCTCCAAGACCACCTGGAATCTCTCTAACTTCAACATCCAGCTACAAAAAATAAACAGTCCTATCATCACCTCTCACTCACACAGACACTAGAATATCACTTGACCAACACCATGATGAAGTCTTTTTCTTTTTTTTTTTGCTTTGTTTGTTTTCTGTCAAGCACTGGACCAATACAGAGTGTCTTAAGCACACACATACACACAAACTGCTACTCACTGTAGGTCTTCAAGCAATGCTGAAGACAAAAAAAGCTCTACACCTGCGGTATCGCATGACGGAGTCACTGTGACATAGCACTTCCATCCACACACACACACACACACACACACATACACACAAACAGACATACACTACACACTAAAGGGGTACTTGCTGGCTGGTCTACATTGAAGTGCAAAGATCCATCCTCCATCCTCAGGAAAGAAATGGTCAGCATGGTTGGTTGGTAAAGCGTTACCTCAACCCAGCATAAAAGAATGCCATAAAGATAGCCATTGCTCACCATTACTTGAAGCACTCCCAACTCTCTCTCTCTCTCTCTCTTCCTCTTATTAATATTTACTAACCGACGACCATGCATGGCTTGCTGTAATAAACTCAATCACACGCTATGTACCCACACACCATGTCAAATTACAAAATCCTGAAACAGATACGGCTCAAGTTAGAAAAGGGAGAGTGCAGAGCATCAGGTTTGATACAATAGGGAAAAAAGCACCAAAAAATTAATTTCTGGTCAGTAATGGTATCAAGCTGCAAGATGGAATTTCATCATGTAAACCAAAACACCACACACTGAGAGAATGTGTCACAGAAGCCAAATACTCCATACGGGCAGCCACGAAGCGGAATATTTTTTCCTTCCCACAACGGTAGTCAGAGCTTTGCTATTTGCCCACAGAAGGGAAATCGAACCAGTCATGCTCAATGACCCATTCACTAGAACCATTCACACTCGCACTATGTCAGTAAGAAAACAACAGTGTTTGTGGTTTCTTTTCAGTGGTTCTTGCCACAAATCAACTTGCCCTTCCGCCTGCCTATCCAGTGGCAGCATACCACTGTTAACTGGTACAGTCACATACTGGCCAGAGAGGAGACTATCTCTCTCAGTTTCCTCATCTGATTTCCTAAATAAGATAAATTCTTGGTCTAACATATGTTGTTCAATCATTCAGAAGGTATGCAGCATTACAGCATTAATTCAAATGCTTATTCTCCATGTAGAACTCTACATGATTACGGAGTGATGTCTCCTATAATCCTATATGGCAAATCATTGTGCCATTCATAATAACAATGCTTGTATGTAAAAACACTGCCTAACCCTATAATAATTGCACACAGTACCGTTCCTTCAGATATATCTACTGCGACATGTCTTAAAAACAAAAAAACAATGAACTGCACCAAATTGTGAAAGATTTGTCTCGTGGTAAAATTAGTTATCACAGTTTCCCTGATCCGTGATTCGCTATTATGCATACCATCCACATTAATTAATATACCTGCACAGGTCCTGGTGCATGCCTAACTCAGAAACAGAGCCCAGAATTCATCAGTAAAACAGCAGACAGACAGACAGATAGACAGACACACACACACACACAAGAGGATAGAGGTTGGGGGAGAAAGGAAAGGAGTACACAGCTTAGTTGATAACTACTATCTTCCTTTTTTTAAATCCCACATCTTACCCCACACGGCTAGAGAGTACCGAGGTTGCCGCCCCATCTAGCTCTCCTCCCTCCCTCCCTCACCTAAACACAAGCAACGCTATGCCAAAACCCAAACATCACTCTGAGGTTAAACTAACTGTACAGTATTCATAGCTGAGCCATGACCCATAGCTTACACATGAGACCCAACAGGGTAGGTACTCATACTTGTGCAGCAGGTCGAGGACACGTGTGGAGGTTACATGCTGCGCAGGAATTTCTAGGCCTCTTATTAAGAAGGGCATTCTGCCCCTCCCACCTCCCTCCCCCCCTGAACATTATTATGACCCTCATGGAGACATTAGCTGCCAAAATCTTATCATCAATTTCATGGAAATGAGAAACCCTCCTGAATTCAACAATATTGATTTGATCCCTCTCAAGTTTGGTTCTAAAAAAACCTTCATGCGCCTAGGGGAGAGAGAGAGAGAGAGAAGCTTCCATTTTATCCAGCTACCTCATCTTTATTGTAATAAAATAATAAGTGGTTGTTTTGTAATGTTAAATGTGATAATCAGCAGTGATTAACACGCACTGTGGGACCTTCTGATTCCCAATAGACTCATTAATGCTAATTTACAGTACACTGCCAGAATCCACAAACACAACGAGGCTTGGATTCCAACAATAGACTCAAACTGCATTGTACTCAAATACAGTGAACGCAGAACATCTATAATAATAATAATAATATATAACTATCGGAGGACCAGTGTTTCCCCCAGAAAAAGCAAGTAGAGCGGTATTTTGACCACACCTCCTGACCACACCCATTTAAACAAAGAATAATACTCATATAGCCACAGTTACGGCTCTAGATGGCAATATTAAGCCAGCTGTGCAATATCAGGTCAGCCCGAAACATTCATAGGGTAGACAGTGGCTTTCTATCAAGTGTAGCTACTCTTTCCCCCAAAACTATTAGGTGTAGGGCCAGCAGAGTACCACACCCGGTCTAATACTTTGGAGGAACCACTGCAGTCTAAAAGGACCCAAGCTCATAATCAAGTCCTAGTTTTGAGAAAGGTTCATCTGATTACATGTATGCCATCACGCACATAAGAGGGTAGCACACACACACATCCACACACACACACGTGCGCAAGGTACTGTATATACTTACTGACAATAAGAATGCGTACTACACTTTCCCATTGCATCAACTTTGTCTCCATAAGGACTCACCCAATACCTTACAAGTCCTACACCAGAAGAACAAAGAGGTTCTTATAACATCCAAGAGAACAAAATTAAAAAGCACCTTATTAGTAAGTCTAACTAATGAAATGACTATATCCTATAGCAAACTCAATTGTCATGGTAACACGTGCAAAGGAATTGTCAAAAGGAAGACTCTAATTGTGGTAGTTGTTATATAATCTGGAGCAAGTCACGACAGCTTGGCCATAAACATAACACCGCCCGTAATAATTGCATAAGTCGGACTGTTTTCAGAAACAAAGTCTGGAGGCAAATATTATGTCAATGATAAGAAGAAATACCAACTGATATGTCAGAGACGATTATCTAGTAGCACGCGTTCTACTGAGTTGCCAGCTAATTAAACTATCAAGGACAGATATTCTAGCAGAACTTTGTCCCGAAGGAAATCAACAATAAAGATTAGAGCTGAAAGTAATACTAATTGGTTAATCAGGCAGGGTTCAGTAACATAATACTGCTCAAGAGCCTATCTCGGGATAAGTTAGTGTTTTTAACACACTACAGCACTAAAATGGCACAATAAACCCCACATCAATACAGACTTCCTTCCTATCTAAAATATAACCAATGTTAGCCCAGACAAAGAAGCACCACTTAGAGACAAGAGCACACACACAAAAGAACCCATGCTTCTGTTTTAAGATTTCTTTTCTATAGCTGCTTCAAATCCAACCGCAGTATGGCTTGCCTAATTCACAGACAAGCTTCCAACACACACTAAATGGATCCAGCCTTACTTCAACTCCAAAAGCCGCCAACTACCCGGGTAACAATCGTCCTTACATGCCGGCAAGTTGCATGGACTTGTTTAATGACATGACAGATTCGTTTTCAGTTGTTTTTTTTAACTCAGCCGGGAGAGCCGGGAGAGTTGCAAACAACCTCAACAGCTAGAGTTGTTCCAAAAGTAAATAAAACAAAAACTCGGGTGCAAATTAAACAAACGAACTGCCAAAAATACCACCTGGCTATGTATATATACGTACAACACACGAAGTGAAAGATGTTTATTATATCCACACCCACCACACCCTCTTACCGGACGCCTTTATTGCCAGCACACCTCTATACTGGGCACAAGTTAGTCACTCAATTTACCAATTCGTACCACACGACTTCACTAGTTAGACTATCAGTACCAATTGTATAAGTGCACAAAGTTAGTTTGATTTTAATAGTTATGGAGAAGCCTATGCCTAAAACAGATGGTGCTTATACTTGGGGAAAAAAAAAAAAAAAAAAAAGCTTTGAAGCCTCTGTCTCAACAAGTAGCAGGAGAAAAAAAGTATAGTCTTTTTCTGAGTAATGAACAATTTGAGATCCAGGCAGCCCAGCGTGAACTAGTCAGAGAAATGGAGAAAGGGTGGATGAGTTAAAAATTAAAATTAAAGTTATAAGTCCACGTTCAATGCACTCTCTTTATAGTGTCACCAGGCATCCTGGGAAGCTGATATCTAGAATATCTATATCTACTGAAAGCCTAATGAAGACTGTCAACTGCAGCAAATACGCAGGAGATGCGAAGTAAATACACGCTAAATGATAAACGATCTTACAAATCTGCAACAATGCGTAGGCTTTAACCACATATCTTGTATGAGACTATTGCCGAGCTTGACAACTCTCACATCCTGGCCTCACAGTGTATGTGTGATAGCAGACATAAGAATCTGTGGATTACAATGTCCTCACTGTGGGGCTAGCAGAGCAAAACTAATTAGTGGGAGGGTGAGAAGAAACGAACTTTCCTACTCAATAGACATGCAACTATGGAATACCTGGCCCTACCTACTAAAATATTTAATGCTGCCAACGGTTTTCTTTAAAAAGAGGGGGTTGCATTTTTTCTCCCCTTATGCCAAGCCCACCATCAGCCACCGAACTTTGCCACAACTAGCACACGCCCGTGCAGCAAACAAGGCCGAAGTTAACCAGCCGGGACAAGTCCTGCATGCCAAAGCATGCCATCTACCAACACTTACTGTCAATACATGATAATCCAATTACTTAAGCAGCTAAAACATGCCAAAGTGATTAATCCAGAAAATACTTTAGATCAATACATTACAAGCTCGCCCAGAATTAATCCTCCGTCACCTTATCAGTGGAAAATAAAGGTCTAAAACGTCAGTCACTTTGAGTGAAAGCATACATTAAAATTTACATACCTGGCAAAGCTCTGTAAATCAGCAATAAAAAAATAAAAAATAAAATAAATAAATAAAAAGCACAGTCATGGCTGATCTTGAAATAGAGAAAATATAAATCTTAAACATATCCCCTGGAGAATGGTTAGTATTTGGAGGAAACAATTGTATTTTTTCTCTGTTGAACAAGACATCTACAATGCCCGTGCCACTGAATAGGAAACTGGATGGATCGGACAATACATAGTGGGAATGTACTACACGCAAGTTGTCAAATATATCACCACGGGAACTTGAACAAACAATACATAAACAACAAAATACAACAACAATAATGCATCTAAGTTACCAACACCTACGATAATCTGGATTGAACAGTCACTATCAGAAATCCCACACTTTGCACTTTCCATTAGTACGCTGCATTTTTCGCCCACAATAGAGAAACTCTATCCCTTTGGTCTTTATGAGCAGACTCCCATTACCTGCTCTGCCCCCTCATCCACCCACCCACCCATACACACACACACACACTAACACAACGGCCATGTCTAGCAAAGACTCACTCAGATAATGACAGGGCACAGCACCGATGAAAAGAACCTGATCCACCAAACAGTCCTCTCCCTCCCATTCTGCTTTGTAAACTAATTCATGGGAGCTTTCTATTATTCTATAACATGCCCCCTACAAGTCTAGCATGACTGCAGTGTTCCAGTAGAAAGCAGCATCTGTAGCTGAAAACTTGAAAAGAAGCATCCCACGCACAGAACCTGTAGCAGGCATGTCTGCGCTACTACAACACCTCCATAAGCTACCTACTTACCTCGGTATCATTGAAGAAGCTCAGCTTCCGTTCTTCCTTCTCCAACACACAATATCGCCTGCTCCATTCCAGCTGGTCCAAGTTCTCTGTGGAATAACATATGTTGTTAAGCTTCTTTATTATTCATTTCGAAAATTCATAACCTCACAGCACAAGCTATGAATTAGGGGGTGTGAGCCATGAAAATCGCTATTTATTTCGGAAACTTAATCTTTTTTTTTTTGCTATGTTATCAACCTGCAGCTATACATTATTATGTTCAGAATCATTCACACCTTATATTCTAATTGCTCCATAAAATATTTCACCCTCCTCACTGGGTCCCAGGAACATCTAACCACACATTTTTAACTCTTTCTCAAGGCACTGAAAAATCTCAGGCTAGTTAACTAGTAACACATTTCGCAACTTCCAAACACAGCTGGCTGGTCCGACAACAGCGAGCTGGCACTGAAATACTCATTCCACACTCTTACCATTTTCTACTGCATTGGCAACTGTAAGCCATCCTTGTAAACGGTCCCTCTCAACGTGACGGATATTCATCTCCGAAAAGGAACTTCGAACTACACTGGCTGAGGCCTAAGTAAACTCTGGCCCTCCTCTGAAATAGGTACAACCGCGGCGTCAGAAATGTAACGCCAGCACACCTTGTAAACTCGAACTATACTGCAGCGGCTCTCCGGCAGAGGCGACTACAGGACCAATAAACTTTCCCCCAAATTTACTACGATACGCACGTCAAGCGAAACTATTAATTCCCAAGGTCGCCAAGCATTTTATGCTCCACTTTTTGCACTTACTTGTGATTACTTCCAATTATTCGAAACTATCCCGTAAAAATATTGAAAAAAAAAAAAAAAAAAATTATGTGGTTTCACAGCTGTGGGTGTGTGAGGTGTGTTGCCTGCAAATTGCTATTAAAACGGTGCGCGTCTCCTGAGCAACAACACTTGTCGCTGCAGTAGCGCGGTGAAGAAAATGTGGGTGTACGTGTGGCTGTCGTTTTGCTTAAGCTTTTGGAGTCTCGCAGCTGCAAGAAGCCATGGTGGCAGCACTGTCTCTGCAATGCTTTCCAGAATGGGGCTAGGACCACTGGCACACTGCTACAGTCCAGAAGGGGAGGTGCTAAAAGAGGGACCATGCTCACAGCTCCTAAACCTGCAAGATAGCTTGCCTGAGTGTTGGGGATACGAGAAGAACTGCACCAGGGAGAAATCACTGTTTGTACCCCAATGTGACCCTCCTGCCCAACCTTGGTAATTAGTTGTTAGCTAGCTATAGTTTGTAGCTACCAGCAAAAAAAAAAAGAAAGAAAAAAAAAAAAAGAAATGAAGTAAAAGCAGGAAATTATTAATTATTTGTACTAGTCTCGCAGGCCAGACCCTTTACCGTACGCAAGCGGGGAAACGGTCTGGTCAAACTCTATTGACTTTTTTGTCACATTAATCCACGAAAATCGTGGATGACATACACAATGCCTACGTCGTCAATTGTGCCGCCTACTCTCGTATAAGTATTCACATTGTAACTAGATGTTTAGTCTATGATGTAAGCACTCTGTTTGACGCTCACGCAGTAAAAATATTGCTGACGGTGCAGAACTATCTCGAGTACCGAGTTTGACCAGACCCTTACCTCGCTTGCGTACGGTAAAGGGTCTGGCCTGGCGAGACTATATTGCTAAGTCATAGCTAACTGCTGCTGGTGGGAAAATGATGAATATTTTTATTGGTGTCATGAATTAGCAGTGAATAATAGCTAGCACAAGTATAAGCCAATGGCTATGTTTATTTAGTGAATACAACAGACCACAAATTCTAGGCCCCTTCTGCTGCTAACTGCAAGCTTACAACCGTTGTTGTTTTCAGCATGAAAGTCACCAGCGTTTCAGTGTTTACTTGTGGAGGAAGTTCACTAATTTCATTGAAGTTGTGTTCCGTACACATTCAATATAACAGTGTGGACAAATTGTCTTGGCTATAGCTACATGTATAACTTAACATAACTATTGTGGGTATGTAACCAAGACATTACCTGGGGAAACTTACAAAATGGGTAACGGTCGTCAATTCAAATTGCTATTATTTCAGGTTGGTGTGTGAATATTCACATCTAATGCAAATTCATAATCTCAAGTGAATTGATGTAAGCTGATCTGGCACTGCATGCAAGCTGATCTGGCACACACATCGGCTGAAAATAATGAACATATTTGAGTGATTTGTTGTGAGAGTCTAAAGTGTTAAAAGAGACCAGTGGATAAAATGGGTGTTCAAAATGTGTGTGTGTGAGTTTGTAGTTTATACAGCTTCTAATAATTACATGTTAGTGTGAAATTTCATATTTACTCTTAGATGTATTGATCTGTTGGTACAATAGTGTAAGCCACCAAGACAAGCCTGGAGCATGATTACCAACCATTACAGTTCGGCCGGGATGGTCCTGATTTTCTCAGCAATTCCCAGTCCCCTCCTGGTTTCCCAGTTTTTCCAGGTTAATGGAATTTTCCTCCTGGTAATTCTCCTGGTTTTTTATCCTTTCCCCCTAGCAAATCACTCATGTCAGGTTAATAGCAATACAATTTCCACAGCGTGGCTAAAGTACTAACTGTCGATACACAAACGTTTTGTAATGTTATAACCTTTTGAGACCGCTGGGTTTTGATGGAGCGTGCTCGGAATGACAATTAACTAGGCAGGAAGGCCAGGAAAATTGCACTGTAACCTCCCTTGAACCAGACAAACAGTCACCCACTAATAAGCAAAGTATCTTAATAAGCACTATAATTTTGAGGGCTGTCCAGAAATGCCGTAAATTGTCCATCCCATCCCACGGTCCCATGGGATCATGGAATTACATGGGATTGTCCATCCCATCCCACAGTCCCATGGGACTTACCACGGGATGTCCACCTGTCCCTCTACAGATGTATGTGTCCATCCCATCCCACGGTCCCATGGGATCGTGGGACATTCCACGGGATGTCCACCTGTCCCTCTCACTGACACATGAATATCTTATTGTCCATCCCATCCCACGGTCCCATGAGTCTGTGAAATAAATTGCGTGTAACATTTTGAACTGATAGTGAGTGGTTTTTTTTATTAATATTTGTATCATTAACATATTTGTAACCTTGTCAGCAAGTACCCTTTCTTGCATATTAAACCTAGCATGACAAAGTGTGTCGTCGCGCCTTTGGCGCTCCGCTAATCTAACGCTAATCGCGCGTGCGCTCTAGCTTGACTCTAAGTGTTCATTGTGACAATACTTTCATGGGATCGTGGAATGGAAAGAACAGTGGGAGTATCTGTAAGAGGGACATGTGGACATCCCATGGAATGTCCCACTGTTCCATGGGACCGTGGGATATGATGGACAATCCCACTGTCCCATGGGACCATGGGATGGGATGGACAGTGGGACACACACACGCATCTGTAGAGGGACAGGTGTCCCATGGGACTGTGGGATGGGATGGACAATTTACGGCGTTTCTGGACATCTATGCTTTTCGACAAAGCGTCTTTGTGAGTGGAGTTGAGAGTACGAGTCTGTGAGGCAGTAATAATTAGTATGAATTACTGGTACAGTAATAAGGTACAAGTAGGAGTAAGGCAAGGGGTGAAACCAGAAAGGTGAGGTATGAATAAGACAGATTAATTAAGCAAAAGGGGAAAAAAGTGTAGTTCAAACGTTCACTGTTCCTGTCCAGGATGTGCCTGGACAGGCTTTCCTCAGTGACTGATAAAAGTAATATACCATCATTGCACCATCACGCATTGTAAGATTTAAACTTTTAATTTGTAGGTGAATTGGTGGGTGTGGCTTATCCCAGTTGTTGTTTTTTTTGTTTTGTTTTGTTGTTTTTTGTTCTGGAAAGTTGGCAACTATGCTTAGCAACACCTGGCCAGCATATTGACACCATCTCTGCCTGTCACTATGGGTTATTTTTATCACGCGTCCTAAGACATAGTGTTTGTCTTGATATGTGGTCTCCAGGGAATGGTTCTGGATGTTTACTATGCATTACTATTAAATGTTCCCGTGTTGCACTAAAGGCCAATCAAGGCTTACATTGATGATAAGCTTAATAATGATGCACCTAGGTGGCTAACATTGCGCAAACATTGGTCAAGGCATTCCAGCTATCTCGCTCATTTTCTTGGTTATAAGTACATTGTACAGATTTTCCCAGACGTCAACATAACTATATATATTTTACTGTTTCTTGAATTTGTATACCTCTTGTTAATACCTTCCTTGCATTTTCAGTAGTAGTAGTTTTGTTTAGTCATATAATTTTTCGAAGAATTTTGGTTGTCTTAAGGACTAGGTTACCAGTATTGGTTATAATATTCACACTTCAGCTTGTACTTCTTGCCGGCCACATCATGTCGTTCTTTCTTCTGAGATTGTGTTTGAGTCAGCAGAAATTTGTCATGCTAAGTAGCATTGGAGATTTGCACTCACATAAATACTCGGACGACGGAGAAGTTTACTCTATTACAATCACTGCGAGTTAGCCGTAAGGGTAAAGGGTGGGGAGAACAAATCTAGTTGCTGCTTTATTTATTTTTGTTGTATTAGTCAGGATTTTTTAAAACTTTTTATAGAATACATAATTGCAAGCATGCTTCTTCTACATCTCCAGTAAAAAAGCAAATACAGTCCACGTCTTCTAACCATCAGCTCATAGGTTATCTTGCAAGTCTTTGTGGTTTGTTCACATGTTGCGTGTGAAAGCTAATTTATTTAGACTACTTGCAGTTATATAATAGTAAAAACAACAACAAGAGTATGTTAGTTGCATAATACTAGCCGCAAAAGAAATTCCTTGTTGAATTCAATGCACAGGATTGTCTCAAATCTAACTGTAATGTAATTTTAGCTGCAATGGAGATGATAGAACCTATCTTACTGGCCACCCAACTGAACTACCAACACTCACTGGTCAGTAATCTCAACCGTTTAAAATAGTGTTAGCTCAATATTAAACCTCCAATAGATCTAGATACCATTGTTTTCCAGGAAATCGGAAAATTTCGCACTTACCACCAAATTTTTTTTTTTAATATTGCACTAGGGTTGATTAGTTAGTTGCAGTCATGTGATTCAGGGTATATGAGTGTATTGTATCAGCTCACCAGGCGATGCTGCATACAGTGTGGAATGTTCCATGTTGCTGCAAGTGTGGTTGTGTCATGCTATGAATACAGTAAAACGTCTCTTATCCGGACGTCTAAGATACGGGCAACTCTATTATTCGGGCAGGTAAATCATAGAAAATTGCAATTAAAACAGTGGGCGAATGCAAATAATTTGTAGTTTTCAAGTTACTCCAATTAAAAATGTATTGCTTCTGAGATATGGGCAATTCCTAGTTACGGGCACCCCTCTGTCCCAAGCCGCCCAGATAAGGGACGTTTTACTGTATGTCTTTCCATCACAGGTCCAAAACTATGGAGGGCAAACAGGCCATGTTCTGGAAGCAAGGAGACTTTGGTTATGTGAAGCAGGAGGTTGACTCCATGATGGCACTCTGCATGCCCAAACAGAAGGCAAGTTAAACACATTAGTTACTGACTAATTATAGACAGCATCCGTGCTAATATTATTATAATTGGAGAGCGAGTGAGTGAAAGGGGTGTGATACCTCTCAAGTCTAACTTTGTTTTCTAACCTTTTTTTTTTTAACCCATTATAGTTAGAGGCTCGTAAGTATTCTTGCATGTAAGACTAACTGTATCCTTACTGTTTTTAGTACTTACTCAATATTCAATATTTTTACCAAAAATGTGTTGGGCTTAAAAAGACTGACGCTGTTTATTACTGTAGAGTATCATAAAGCAAGCATAGCTGAGGATTATTCTGAGTTAAATTGAAGCTGAATTTAGTGAAGTTGTTTGCTAGGCCTTGTCTCATAGTCCTTGCAATATTGACTCCTCTGCTCGTTGCATGACATATGATTATCTAACACTGCATGTGTGTGCTGGAGCATTAGTTTCCATTACCAACACGAAATTGCTGAAAATATTGACATTCTTGCTTCTGTGACTGAACAGAATAGTTTTCCCTGATGCAGTGCAATGTAAATTCATACTCGATAATGAATTAATACCACAGACTTGGGATGTGACAGTCACTCAAAGTTTGCATCTGTAACCACAAATATTTAATCTAAGATATAATTTTTTAAACATTAACATACAGTAGTGATTATATATTGCAAGAATGCCCACAGCCCCCATATAAACAAATACACTTGTGTGTCAGTAGTAATGACAATGACGGTGTGTGGTCATAAATAGTTCATAAGCTGAGCCTGGTTGGTAAAGCATCACCACAAAATTGAATGGGTAGAGCGTCATCACATTCAGATTAATAGGAACTGAAGGCAATTAAGGAAAGAATGACTACAGTAGCTAAAGCAAGTGAAATCAGCCGGGGAAAGTACGTCGAAAGTTTTACAAGGCACAAGTCCACAATCATGGATTGAAAGACAGAAGCAGGAGTGATTGACAAAGGAGTGATTGACAAAGGAGAGAATAGGAATCCATGACTCAAAAGTTGAAGAGAGGAAAGCAGGAGAATAAGAAGATCTGAGAAAGAAAGAGAGCAGGAGAGGGAAGAGGGACACTGATGTGAATAAATCAAGTGTGGGTAAAGGATAATAACAATGGATAAAAATACCTTATGCAGCTGCATTCCTAATTTGCAAACTTTAGTAAAAAAAGTTGGGGTACTTGCTCGTACTTCAAAATAGAAAATTCAGGGTCAGCCTTGCTCCCTCTCCCACTCAAAACCATCTTGTTACG
>WLWD01001845.1_pt1 | contig 18757 bp, 8 predicted proteins | sample 6712731 | NCBI WGS metagenome assembly WLWD01 (sample SAMN12718690, study PRJNA576275) | sponge metagenome | isolation source: marine sponge | host: Mycale hentscheli | place: New Zealand: South Island, Marlborough, Capsize Point | collected 2014-11-01
GATGCGGTTCTCGTGTGACCAGTGACTAGAGGTAGTGATGAGTTCTCATGTGACCAGTGACTAGATGTAGTGATGAGAATCTCGTGTGACCAGTGACTAGAGGTAGTGATGGGGTTCTTATGTGACCAGTGACTAGAAGTAGTGATGAGGTTCTTATGTGACCAGTGACTAGAGGTAGTGATGGGGTTCTCATATGACCAGACTAGAGATAGTAATGAGGTTCTCATATGACCAGTGACTGGAGGTAGTGATGGGATTCTCATATGACCAGTAACTAGAGGTGGTAATGGGGTTCTTATATGACCAGTGACTAGAGGTAGTGATGGGGTTCTCATGTGACCAGTGACTAGAGGTAGTGATAAGGTTCTTATGTAACCAGTGACTAGAAGTAGTGATGAGGTTTATGTGACCAGTGACTAGAGGTAGTTATGAGGTTCTCATGTGACCAGTGACTAGAGGTAGTGATGGGGTTCATACGTGACCAGTGACTAGAGGTAGTGATGAGGTTCTTATGTGACCAGTGACTAGAGGTAGTGATGAGGTTCTCATGTGATCAGTGACTAGAGGTAGTGATGAGGTTCTCATGTGATCAGTGACTAGAGGTAGTGATGAGGTTCTCATGTGACCACTGACTAGAGGTAGTGATGAGGTTCTCATGTGACCAGTGACTAGAAGTAGTGACGAGGTTATTATGTGACTAGTGACTAGAGGTAGTGATGCGGTTCTCGTGTGACCAGTGACTAGAGGTAGTGATGAGTTCTCATGTGACCAGTGACTAGAGGTAGTGATGGGGTTCTCATGTGACCAGTGACTAGAGGTAGTGATGAGAATCTCGTGTGACCAGTGACTACATGTAGTGATGGGGTTCTCATATGACCAGTGACCTAGGAAGTAGTGATGAGGGTTTCTTATGTGACCAGTGACTGAGGTTAGTGATGGGTCTCATATGACCAGTGGACTGGAGGTGTGTAGTGATGGGATTCTCATATGAACAGTGACAGGTTAGGTATGGGGTCAGCATGGGCCAGTGGACTAGAGATAGTCATGAGATTCTAGGTGACAGTAACTAGAGGTAGTGATGGGGATTTCTCATATGACCAGTGATATAGAGTTAGTGATGAGGTTCTAATGTGGAACAGTGATAGGTTAGTGAGAGGTTCTATGTGGACCAGTAACTAGAGGTAGTAACGACGGTTCTCAATATGACCAGTGACTAGAGGTAGTGATGAGGTTCTCATATGACCAGTGACTAGAGGAAGTGATGGGGTTCTCATGTGACCAGTGACTAGAGGTAGTGATGAGGTTCTCATGTGACCAGTGACTAGAGGTAGTGATGAGGTTCTCGTGTGACCAGTGACTAGAGGTAGTGATGGGGTTCTCGTGTGACCAGTGACTAGAGGTAGTGATGAGGTTCTCATATGACCAGTGACTAGAGGTAGTGATGAGGATCTCATGTGACTCAGTGACTAGAGGTAGTGATGAGGTTCTCATATAACCAGTGACTAGAGGTAGTGATGGGGTTCTCATGTGACCAGTGACTAGAGGTAGTGATGGGGTTCTCATATGACCAGTGACTAGAGGTAGTGATGGGGTTCTCATGGGACTAGTGACTAGAGGTAGTGATGAGGTTCTGATGTGACCAGTGACTAGAGGTAGTGATGAGGTTCTCATATAACCAGTGACTAGAGGTAGTGATGGGGTTCTCGTGTGACCAGTGACTAGAGGTAGTGATGGGGTTCTCATATGACCAGTGACTAGAGGTGGTGATGAGGTTCTCATGTGACTAGTGACTAGAGGTAGTAATGAGGTTCTCATACATATGACCAGTGACTAGAGGTCGTCAGTCAATCTGTCGTCAATTAGTCTGTCGTCAGTCAATCTGTTGTCGGTCAATCTGTCGTCAGTCAATCTGTTAGTCAGTCAATGTGTTAGTCAGTCAATGTGTCATCAGTCATTCTGTCGTCAGTCAATCTGTTAGTCAATCTGTCAGTCAGTCAATCTGTCGTCAGTCAATCTGTCGTCAGTCAATCTGTCGTCAGTCAATCTGTCATCAGTCAATTTGTCGTCAGTCAATCTGTTAGTCAATGTGTCATCAGTCAATCTGTCGTCAGTCAATCTGTCGTCAGTCAATATTTTAGTCAGTCAATCTGTCATCAGTCAATCTGTTAGTCAGTCAATCTGTCGTCAGTCAATCTGTCGTCAGTTAATCTGTTAGTCAGTCAATCTGTCAGTCAGTCAGTCAATCTGTCGTCAGTCAATCTGTTAGTCAGTCAGTGTGTTGTCAGTCAATCTGTCATCAGTCTGTCACTCAGTCACTCAATAAGTTATTCAGTCTGTCAATAATTCTGTCTGTCAGCCTGTCACTGCTGTTGTATTTCAATTGAATGCCACACATTTTTATTTTTTTTAAATGACTCGGCTATAGTATTACTACTCTAATTTCATTATTTTTATCCTCATCAGTCAGGATTTTTTTTTTCTAGTTATACATTGCTGTTGTTGTTAATTATTATTAATAATAATATTATTAGTATTACTACTACTACCGCTGTTATTATTATTATTATATGTAGGTAATAATCCAAGTTGGCCTTCGCTTGTGATGGAGTCTAATTTACCGATGGATCTGGTCATCCGGACTGCTGAGAATGTCATATGTCTACCATTCAGATATCGTTTTCCATGAGCTGTTCTCTGAGAGCCTTGGGGTTCTCTGCAGTCACTCTACTGTATACATCTTCTATGAGACTGAACTACAAACTAGCTGTACTAGTTGTCATTTCACTGATTTCGTTTCATTCACACTCATATGATCTAGTAGACTTGGTAGCGTGACATGCTACAATTATTTGCAGAAAATCAAAGTTTAAAATGGGTGTATATTAGCAGTAAGCTTGCTTGGTTCTGTTGTGGTGTGATTGAGGACCTGTTACTAAAACTGATGTACGTGTATATTATTATTTTTATTCAGTTTTGTTTAAATAAGTAAAAGGCAGCAATAGCAAACATGAGTATACTAACTTGGCAAGTGTAAAATAGGAGTAAAGAATATCAGAACCCGTTACACATCGAGGAAATGCTATTGCGACTATGGCCTCAACTTATAGATGCATTAGATCCAATTGCACACATTCCATATCCTGAGATACATGTACAAAAAGTCGTGTTGTAAGGTATATAATATACCATAGGTAGGAAGGCCATGCAGTTGCTATGCATTCAGTGTGGTAGGTGCTAACTACATAAACCTCATCATTGTACTAACTGCACAGCACATGGTAGTCATACGTTTGTCAGTGGTACGTACATCTCACTATATTAATTTCATAGCTCCCATGACTTTCACATATATCTGACCTATTGCATCGCTCATGATGACACTAACATTGCACAGGACCACAACCTCCACCTATTTTTTAACCTATGGCACATATCTAAATACAAATTGCATAACAATCAGTTCAGACACAAGAAAAATGGTATATAGAGAGACTGCAGTTGCTGTGCAATTAAATTGATATTTGCTTGGGATCATGCTAAGGCTCCACCTTATGTAGGAGGAGCCCATGGTCACCATGTAATAAGTATTGTTAGTGTGATAAAGGAAGAACATGTTCTACTATGTAAGGACACGTTTAATCCCCAAGATCTTGGATTTCGCGCCTCATGCATATTAAATATGCATGATATATTATTATGCATGCATATTAAATATGCATGCATTACTGATTATCTGGGGATCCATTGCACACCCTGCAGCATGACACTAATTGCTCAGCGACCAAGGCCTCCACCTGTGACCTGCACCATCTGCACACCTCCGCAGGACCATTCCCTACGATCTGGGCCAACTGACTTTTGAGAAATAAGTTGCTACTGTATCTAAAAACTACGGGCAGAGTGCACTAGACACTGGTCTATGAATCTGAATTGAGATGGTTTGATCTGTATGCATACATGCATGTAGCATAGCCAAGTGTGTAAGCATTGTTTAGAATAACTAAGGAACAACAACACTGCTGTGATTGCATGTCATTGATCAAAATATCACAATAACACCACCACCTGTCCCCAGTAATGAGGTGTATTCTGCTGCTATCGCCCTCCGTATCCCAGATAAACGTCCATTTGCAGCAGAATAATAAGCAGACAGGACTATTAGGTTCAACACTACCAGATGATCATATGACTTCCTTTATTTTTTTCAATTCATTTAATACAGACATGCAATAATCACAATCCAACAAAAGATAATCAACAGTAAAATAATCACAAAAAGAAAAAAACAAAGACGTAATGTTCGATAGACATGTCGTACAAATGTCACTTGTACTTAGAGATAGTCTTCATTTACTTCTTGAAATCACTTCATTGTAATCGTTACAGCCTGACAAAAAGAGAAAACATTAATAAAATGCAACAAAAACATATATCCCAGTTACATACCTGTAGCTCTTATGAACAAGACAGTGGTGCTTCACATGGCTGTGTTCAAACATCTAGCATAGTACATCCTCCAACACGTGCTCATAGTTCCTAACTCCACCAATTAGTGTCCATCTAAGAACATGCACACACATCCAAATACAAATTTGTAAATCTCTTGTTGCCGTTAAGCGGTCATGCACACCTGGCAGACCCAGGATGCCTGTGCACTAAGCAGGCACTGTGAGCCATGCAAGCAAAGCTCCTGGAGCCAGGCTAGGAACTCGCAGGAGAATAGGCCTTTCCTCACAGCAAGTGGCGTGGCCACCCAAACATTGCTGTTTCATGAGAAAGGCCTTGAATTTGCACCCCAGCAAATGCCAGGTACCCAATCACAGCTGGGTGGACTGGCGGGAGGCATATGGAAAACCAAATGGAAAATTGCCAGAGTGGGGCTTGAACTTGGCCCTGAGCCAAGGACACACGCACACGCACACGCACACACACGCAGGAGATATGGGGCTTGAACTTGGCCCTGAGCCAAGGACACACACACACGCACACGCACGCGCACACACACACACACACACACACACACACACACACACACACACACACACACACACACACACACACACACACACACACACACACACACAAGTAAGTGGGTTCAATGCAGGATATAACTAGCACTAGTTTCCCATTCATATTTTCCAAGCCACCGACCCAGCCTTCTCCTTAACCAAAAGTGACAGAACTAAAAAAATATCAACATAAAATATGAACATAAAAGTATCACACTTGGGTTTTTGGCTAAAAGAGAATTCAGGAAAATGCCAATTATCTATGGAGACTCAGTGTAAGCATTCAAAACCTTTTCCTTTCCTGTTGGTAGTATTATCTCTACCTCTTACAAGCCCAAAAATTAGTTATAGATGCAATTCTTTCAACTCTTCCCACTATCTTAATCTATAGCCACTTTCTCTGCTTAAGTTCACAGCCACTCCTCAGTGGTTACTGCTAAGTTCTACAAGACTGCAAGTAAGCAGTGGACGTTATTGGGAGGAAGAGAGAGGAGGAGATTTGAATCAGAACTATGTTCTAATTATATCACATATTTCCCAGCATAGGGGTAGGTAAAGGCAGGGTTTCATAGAGACTATGGCAATGTTGGGATTCCCTCCCCCCACCCCCATCCCATTTCGTTCACCCTCCATACTTTTTCCCTGACAAAACATTTTAAGAAAAAAATTAAAAAGATATATGAAAAACCACAGTTTTACTGTACTGTTAGTTCGTTTAAAATGTAAAATACTTCTTTTATAAAGTTGAGGTGCATAATTCATAATAGTTTGTCCTGTTTTCATCTGTCTGACTTCAATATTATTATTTGGCTAAATTAACTCTACAAAATCTCCCCCCTACCTCAACCCCCCCACACCTGTATAAATCACCTGAGACAAAACCTACCTAAAAATTGTAAATGATGCTTCCAGGTGAGCGGTTTTCCTCCGATGTCTCATGTAAGTTTGCAACGTTTCTTTTACTCTCGTAGTGCAGCCACGCCCTTTTCTCCCCAGCAAAGACCCTTTACCAATAATTGTCCGTGATGCGTATGGTATAAATTCTCCAGTTTTCGCGTATTTTGTGCGCGGTGGTGTGAGTTGTACGAGGCAGATAATGGTGAAGGTCAGGTTCGACGGAGCCCCCCAGAAGAGAGATGTGATTGAGATGAAGTAATTTTTTAGTGGTAGTGATTTAGGGTGGGTGAACTATCATAATTTGAGGTGACGGTGTGCGCTATTTGTATAATGTTTGAGTTTGACTTAGGATAGCTACAACTTTTTAATGACCAGTGAAAGAAAGTATTGATTGAAAATTGTATTAGTATCTTACAGCAAAAGAGAAGCCTCAGCATCATAGATGCAGCCCCCAGAATATATGCTGAATAAATCTGCTGGGATATTGGTTAAAAAATTTGGCAGTCATTATGTAGTAGTAGACAGTAGCTAGCTACTTCTAAATTGTGAATGCATATTTTATCTGGAAGTTATTTTAGCACACATTCATATTTACTCAAGTCAGGAGTGTTTGATGACCTTTTATGCATGCAAGCACATGTTTGGGCTATATTTAGAATCAGGAGTCTAACACATCTTGAGGTTACTTTCATTAACTTTTTTCCCCATCTCTATTTTCAGGCTGTTGGGAGTTCCACCATGCTATCTGCAGCATTGATGGAGCTAAGAGGACACTGGAGCTTATGAATATAGAAGTCGGAATAGGTCTGACTTTACTCCTCTACAGTGCACCTCCACTGGACAGCTGACACTGTGGAATAGCCCCCAAATGATTCTAGTAACGGCAGATACATGCTGCACTTCTATATTAACGGTGAGATTCCGTTTTTCTAGTTAGCAGAGTACCTCCACACACTTTGTGCTTGGATTTTGTAGCTGATATTTGAACTATAAGAGAATGCACAAAGGTTGCATGATGATCACTTATAATGTTAGAGTGGAGAGGCTAATATTCATTAGTGACCATTGGTTGGAAAACTGTGCATCATGTGGCACAAAAAATTGAGAGTTCGTTAGTATAACATGTCTATTGACAAGACACCCTATACCAATATATTGAAATGTCACCTCTTTTAGGATTGGTGACCTTTACCAAATACCATGATGGCTAGACTCCTTGTGATATATGTAGGATTAGCCTAGTAACTAAGAAACACCTTTAATAGTGCCTACCACAGGACTGTCAACTCTCTCACTCCAACAATAACTGTTTAAATACTTTATGCTTGTCAGATACCTAACGTGTGATTGCTGACTAAATGTGAGTCCTGGTGAATGGGCCTGTTAATTGGAATTAGGGACCCTTTACCAAGTTCTAGACTGTGGGTTACTGTATTTGACATACTTTATGGTTGACCAAATGCCTGTGACACAACCTCAATATTTTCCAAGGTTTTAGGAATTCTTTACTAAATATTCAAGGCACCCTTTACCATGAAATTGGTTGATGTAGGATCGGGAACCCTTTACCAAGTACTTGTGTTACCTTATTGTGACAACACACCCTTTACCATTTATTTGGTTGACCAGGTTCAAGTACCTGTTTAGATCAGGAACCCTTTACCATATATCTGATTTACATTGTTGTGACAAGACATTCCTTACCGAGCAGATGTGTTCTAGAAGATTCATAGGGAGTGCTAAACATTACTATTTTAAAATGCCATATGTTATTGATAAACGTTATTATCTGTATTAAATTAGAATGATGTGGGTGTGGGCTCGATTAGGTCTGGATTACTCGCTCCCTTCTCTCTCTCGCACCTGGAGACAGCAAAGTAGTTGCTGCCACCAGAGTGTATGCCTCCTGCTGACTACCCGGCGAACCATACCCGCCCGAAGGAATAGGTTTTAGGTAGGATTAAATTACTTTAAACACAGGATAACGACACACAGCGAACTGAGATGACATAGAACTAACTCGAACCACGAGACACACAACTTAAATACTAACACAAACTCCCGCCTACTGTTCACACAAAATGCTGCAATGTTCTGGTCTTGTGATCGTACAATCCTTGCTAACACACATACACACGCTACCGCTACCTACTGCACATGACCATAAAACTCAACAAAAATACTTCTGACTACAAAACTTAACATTGATAAAGATCTCATGTGGGCAGGCCCACAGTGGGGTAGGGGCAAAGTAACTTACGGCTATCCAATTTAGCGTAAATTCTATAATTGTGGAGCTAGATTAACAGCAGTAATTTGTTGTAAGCTATAGTTTGATTGATTGAATGAAATAAGCGGCTTGATAGACCATGTAGGCAGCAATTGGCAGCCTATACTATCATATAGCACTTGTATACAGTTCTGTTTCTGATCCCACTAAAGATCCCTATAAAATGACTTCAGTGAACCTTTACTTAATAAAGTTTTCTGATTCCACTTGGTAAAGTCTGTGTTATATACACTTTATAGACTTGGACTATTTTAAAAAAGGTTTGTATTATAGGCACTTAGGTAAACAATTTCTGATCCTGTAGGACCTTGGAAAGATCTGTATCATAGACATTTCATGTAGGTAAAGGGTCACAGGGCCGTCTTTAAGGTCTGTAGCATGGGCACTTTGTATTGGTAAAGGGTGACAGGCACTTTATAAAGGTCTGTATTATAGATACTTCATGTTGGTATAGAGCCACAGGCACTTCATAAAGGTCTGTGTTATAGACACTTCATGTTGGTAAAGGGTCACAGGCACTTCATAAAGGTCTGTATTATAGATACTTCATGTTGGTAAAGGGTCACAGGCACTTCATAAAGGTCTGTATCATGTTTGTATTGGTAAAGGGTCACAGGAACTTTATAAAGGTCTGTTATAGACACTTCATGTTGGTAAAGGGTCACAGGCACTTCATAAAGGTCTGTATCATGGGCACTTCTTATTGGTAAAGGATCCTTGCTTAAGCTATATTTGAAAATTATTTGATCGTCATAGTATGAGTGTATGGTGGGGAGGAGAGAGAAATATTTTAGTTTGTTCTTAACTATTACATGAAGTGTGCAGTAAGACTGGTAGGGAACTGAACAGTCAGTTTGTACACAAGTTGGTATCAATACAAAAGACACTTAGTAGAATGTTTCCAATCATATAGTGTTGATATGATACTAATAGGTTAAATGAAAGTGTGGATGAACTTCATAAAGACTTCAAGAGAAAGTGTGGGACATGACTTGAGTGTCAAATTATGTCCATGGAATAATAAACGAAGTTGGGTCCTTATTGTCTTCTAAACATTACTATTGTTGTTGTCGTCATTTTTAAACAAGTACAATATATGTTTTATTTAAATTTACTTTTGAAAAAAGTATGACATACTGAGATTTGGGCAAGGGTATGGAATATCCGAAGTCAATTACCATTATGTTTTGTTGTTTTTTGTTTATTGTTGCTGTTTGTAGATCACAGCTGACATGAGTGATGAACAGTTCTAATCATCCTGGCTGTATGAAGAAGTCCTGAGCATCTTCATTCATTCATGAACAGTTAATTCTTCACCTATCACACAGATACAATGTCACATCACGGACTAATATTTATTGCATTTGCTGATTACTGGAATAAATTTTACACACTAAAATATATGGCTATAAAGTGAGTATTGTAGAACACCATTTGGAGTGTTGTAGTAGCTAGTTTAAGGGAGTATCACAACACCCCATTGGTAGAGTATCAATAACACCATATTTGGTGCATTATGAGCCCTAATAGGGGTGTAATAGAACTTGGACATGGGCGTATCACAACACCCCATTTGGTATAATGAAGGGTGTACAGGGGTGTAACCGAACACTTCCTCTAGGTGAAATGGAAACACCCTATGCGGAGTAGTACAGCCAGTGTTACCTGGACACCCCAAAATGGGTTTCCCATACACCCCATTTTTAACAGTGTATTTCTTTGCCACCATAAGTAGAAATGATTATAGATAGAAGAGAACTTGCTAGCCACTAGTTTCTGGGCATGACATTTATTCATTCATATGATTATATGACAATGAGGGCACACTTGCAAGGGACTAGGCTCTAAGTAAGTATAGCATAGTCAATGAAGTGTTGTAGAAAATAACATGAGAACAGGGAGAAAAATAAATTCTATATAATGTAAGCTTCTTCTATCCTATTTCCCTAGAATACCCGCTCACAAGAGCAACAGCAAAAAGAAACAAGCAATGAAAGATATTATTGGCGAGCGAGCGAGACACTTACAGGGGTAACACAATTGAAAATCGGGGTTGTTTGTTTATTTATTGGCGAGCGAGACACTATCAGGGTTAACGCAATCCAGATTTCGCTATATTTCTTTATTGGCGAGCGAGCGTAACGTGCGAGACACTTACAGGGGTAACACAATCGAGATTTCGCTATATTTATTGGCGAGCGAGCGGAGCGAGCGAGACAGTATTAGGGGTGGATAATGCAAAATCGGGTATATGTTATTCAGCGAAGCGAGCGAAGCGAGCGGAGCTGACTCTCTAATGAGTTCGCGATATATATATATATTTAGGTCTAGAAATTGTTTTTGTTCTTGCGTGGGCGTACGTGTGTACCCTTTCTCCTACGCGCTTGCGCGGGCCGGGTAACCTTCTTAGCAACATTTGTTTTGTTTACCCGCCGTACGCAGTAGCGATGCCCAGTAGACAAAACGTTAGAAACGCTCGGTCAAGAGCTTTGAGGGCGTTAGAAACTCCAGAAGAAAAAATAGTAAGGAGAGAGATAAGAAATGAAAAAGACAGGGCAAGGAGGAGGAGAGCTAAAACGAAACAGAAACAGGTAGCAAAGTAAAGAATCTTTCTTTTTGAAAAACCATTAAATGTTCCTAATTTATTTATTAGACTATTCCTGAGGATTACTGTACCAATCAACTTTATACAGCTGTAGACTCAACTACTCTTGAAGACACTGAAAATGCAGCCACACCATCTGAACAAGAAGCTAATATCCCCACTACTTTTTGTACTGCAAGAGGAAGAAAAGGCATCTATCAGAGTACATCCATTCATTCCTTCATAACGTGTATGTATGGAGAAGTTTCCAGGCACCAAAATGAAATTTAAGTCATTGGAATGTTGTCGTTGTAGCCAGGATAAACATATCCCTAAGCTCTATTCAGCTCAAAATAACTATTCCTCCACAATTGCAGGTTAAATTTAATGTAAAACTATAAAAATTAACCTAAGTCTACGATCTACATCCATTTAACATACTCTGCTCTCCCTCTGAATATGTTATAGTACCCAAACAAACTCTTTATTTTTATTAAACCACAAAGTTTACATCAGCTATAACTGTAATGATGTATGACATTTTTTATAAAATAGCTGTATATTCTGTCTAAAACACCAGCCAATAACTTTGCTGGTAAAATAATTCATTATTGAAACAACAGACAGACATAACATTAACAACATCAAAATAAATAACTGTGTAATTACAGGGAACATGCATCGCTCGCTTCGCTATTTTGCGCTATTCGAGCGCACCACTAGTATGTTTATATGTATATATGTATTATGTATATATGTATGTATGTATGGATTGTACGTATGCCCTTTAAACGCGCGCGCGGGGAACTTTTTTCTTAAAAAAACACGGCTTTTTAGGCTTGACCCCAGTTTATTCTGAAACTACAGCATTAAGCAAGCCTTGCTTTATACTTAAGCTCCAAAGTGTGAGAAAATTACTACGAAAATGCTTGCTTTTCAAGAAACAAAAAGTTGATTCGACCGGTTACTATGGCATTGAAGACCCTTTACCAGATTTATATTCAAAACTTCGCCTTTTTTACGGCTAAGTGCGGCTTGTTAGTTGTCAAGAGCCACCTGTAGTCAGTACTAAGAGAGCTATATCACTACTTCTGAAAAGCGTATGTAAGCACATAAAGTATTAATGCTAAGGAAGCTACTACTACTCCAGGGATGCTGAGGTAAGTACGTAATTCCATATTATTGTTAGCTAAATATGCAAAAATAACTCTGGCCTTTCTTTATAGCTAAGAGCTTGTTGTCAACAGTGACTGGTAAATTCAAATAGTCAGAATGACTCAAATTTGGTACTACATAAGTTACCATTGCTCAAGAAAATGAGGTAAGAAAATAATTTTGTATTTGTATGCTAAAATTGATTGTTTTTGTTTTTGTAGGTGAGAGCTTGTTGTCAAGAATTCAAGGTAATTCAGATGGTCAAAGTAACTTCAATCAGAAGTTATCAATACTCAAGAATGATGTAAGTAGTAATTCCATATTTATTGGCTAAAATTACAAATAATAACACCGGTTTATTTTTTTATCGTAGCTGAGAGCTTGTTCAAGAGTTACTGGTTATTGAGATTATTAGAATGGTTGATGTTTGATACTACAAAAGTTACCATTAATCAGGTAAGAGAGTGATTTTGTATTTGTTTGCTGAAATAAAAGGTCATAACTGCTATTATAGTGTTTGCATGAACTAAGCTAAAACATAGTAACAATACTTAGTTTTGTTACCTAACATCAGGCTCGCTCGCCATTTGTGCTCAAGCACACCACTAGTTTATTTGTATATATGTTTGGACGTACGTATGTCATTTTGTACTTTGACCCTCGCGTTTTTGTGTTAGTTATGTGGTCGACCCCGTCCCAAATTGCACTAAACAGAATCCTCTGGTTTATCGATCAGTACCCGTATCACCCTAGAAATTGAATTGTTTACCGTTTTGAATTCTTTTGCGGGTGCAGTTAAAACTTGAAAACTTAAGGGACTTCCATTTCTATTCGAGTTAGTGGCGGTGGTAAGTCAATGCGCCCTTTGTCATGGTTGTTATAAGCCGTGCACAACGGTATTTACTTGAAAATACATTGTCCACCAGACTACCGCGAAGGTAAGTCTGTGTAGGTGCATGTCCAGTTGTGTCAAAGCATTGTGTGTTACAACCACTACTTAGCTAAAGAATATCACAAAGAAAACTTTTAAATAACGTGTATTGTTTTGTTGTTGTTTTTTTCCTTCAATTCAAGCAGTTGCAGAGAGTTGTTACTATGGCATTGAAATCCCTTTACCGTGTATGCGAAATTTAAAAACTGGACCTTATTTTCAGTAGCTTCAGTGTTATAAGTCAAAATCATTCATATAAAAATAGTATAGTCTTTAGGCTCGCTCGCCGTTTGTGCTCAAGCACATCACTAGTTTATCTGTTTATGGGGTACGTGAGACTTCTGTTTTAGCCCGCGCTTCTAATTACGTAAGTTAGGTAATGCTTTCACAGTTCCAGTATTTTTCAATTAACGAGCGCGGAGAATCCTGCTGCACTGCCTTACGCAACTCTGTTTCAACCAAAATGTTTATAGCTACTCTCTTCTTGAAACAATTGTGAAGTATTTGTCAAGCTACGCTTCTTTGCCACTGCTTTCTAAGTTTATTCAGGTAATTCTGTTATTGTTAACTCTTCATGCCTAATCAGTTAGATATAATTTCTGTCCTATTTTTCTGTAAAAAGAGTCTGCTCGCTCGCCATGCATTTGCGCTATTCGAGCGCACCACTAGTATGTAGGTATGTATGTATGGATGGATGGTACGTATGCTCTTAAAACGCGCGTGCGGGAAACTTTTTTTCGTAAAAACACGGCTTTTTAGGCTTGACCCCAGTTTATTCTGAAACAACAGCATTAAGCAAGCCTTACTTTAAACTTCAGCTCTGAATTGTGAGAAAATTCCAGCGAAAACGCTTGCTTTTCAGGACACAAAAAGTTGCTGAGACCGGTTTCTATGGCATTGAAGACCCTTTTCCAGATTTAATTTAAAAACTTCTCCGTTCTAAGGGGGATACAGAGCGCCGGTTGTTGGTTGTCAAGAGTCATTGATAGCAGAATGCCGTAGTATTAATGCTAAGGAAGCTACTATTACTCCAGGGAAGCTGAGGTAAGTACGTAATTCCATATTTGTTAGCTAAATATGCAAAAATAACTCTGGCCTTTCTGCTTTGTAGCTAAGAGCTTGTTGTCAACAGTGACTGGTAAATTCAAGTAGTCAGAATGGCTCAAATTTGGTACTACAAAAGTTACCACTGCTCAAGAAAATGAGGTAAGAAAGTAATTTTGGTATATGTGTGCTAAAATTGATGGTCTTTTGTTTTTGTAGGTGAGAGCTTGTTGTCAAGAATTCACGGTAATTCAGATAGTCAAAGTAACTTCAATTTGATACTACAGAAGTTATCAATACTCAAGAATGAGGTAAGTAGTAATTCCATATTTGTTAGCTAAATATGCAAAATTAACTCTGGCCTTACTTTATTGTTGCTAAAAGCTTGTTGTCAACAGTGACTGGTATATTAAATAGTCAGAATGGCTCAAATTTGGTACTACAAAAGTTAACACTATTCACGAAAATGAGGTAAGAAAGTAATTTTGTATTTGTGTGCTAAAATTGATTGTCTTTTGTTGTTGTAGCTGAGAGCTTTTTGTCAAGAATTCGAGGTAATTCAGATAGTCAAAGTAATTTCAATTTGATACCACAGAAGTTATCAATACTCAGGAAATCGAGGTAAGTAGTAATTCCATTTAGTTGGCTAAAAATTACAAATAATAACACTGATTTTTTGTTTATTGTAGCTGAGAGTTTGTTCAAGAATTACTGGTAATTGAGATTATCAGAATGGCAGATGTTTTATACTACAAAAGTTACCATTAATCAGGTAAGAGAGTGATTTTGTAATTGTTTACTGAAATAAAAGGTCACACCTGCTATTATAGTTTTTGCATGAACTAAGCTAAAACATAGTAATAATACTTAGTTTTATGTTACCTAACTAGCTATCAGGCTCGCTCGCCATTTGTGCTCAAGCACACAACTAGTATGTATATATGTGCGTAAGGATGGTACGTATGCCCCTAAAATACGCGGGCGGGGAACTTTTTTCTCCAAAAAAAACACGTCTTTTTAGGGTCATTGGTAGTCAGAATGCCGTAGTATTAATGCTAAGGAACCTACTACTACTCGAGGGAAGCTGAGGCAAGTACGTAATTCCACATTTGTTAGCTAAATATGCAAAAATAACTCTGGCCTTTCTTTTTTGTAGCTAAGAGCTTGTTGTCAACAGTAACTGATAAATTCAAATAGTCAGAATGACTCAAATTTGGTACTACAAAAGTTACCACTGCTCAAGAAAATGAGGTAAGAAAGTAATTTTGGTATTTGTGTGCTAAAATTGATTGTCTTTTTTTTTGTAGGTGAGAGCTTGTTGTCAAGAATTCGAGGTAATTGAGATGGTCAAAGTAACTTCAATTTGATACTACAGAAGTTATCAATACTCAAGAATGAGGTAAGTAGTAATTCCATATTTGTTGGCTAAAGTTACAAATAATAACACTGGTTTATTTTTTATCGTAGCTGAGAGCTTGTTCAAGAGTTACTGGTGATTGAGATTATCAGAATGGTTGATGTTTGATACTACAAAGTTACCATTAATCAGGTAAGAGAGTAATTTTGTATTTGTTTGATGAAATAAAAGGTCATAACTGCTATTATAGTGTTTGCATGAAGTCAGCTAAAAATAGTAACATTTTTATGTTACCTAACTATCAGGCTCGCTCGCCATTTGTGCTCAAGCACAACACTAGTTGGTGAGCGAGCGTAGCGAGCGAGACACATACAGGGGTAACACAATTGAAAATCGGGGATGTTTTTTGGCGAGCGAGCGAAGCGAGCGAGACAGTGTTAGGGGTGGATAATGCAAAATCGGGTATATGTTATATGTATGTATGCATGGATGGTACGTATGCGCGCCGGGAACTTTTTTCTCCAAATAAACACGGCTTTTTAGGCTTGACTCCAGTTTATTCTGAAACTACAGCATTAAGCAAACCTTACTTTATACTTAAGCTCCAAAGTGTGAGAAAATTCCTGCGAAAACCCTTGCTTTTCAAGAAACAAAAAGTTGATTCGACCGGTTACTATGACATTGAAGACCCTTTACCAGATTTAAATTCAAAATTTCGCCTTTTTCCCGGCTAAGTGCGGCTTGTTAGTTGTCAAGAGCCACCTGTAGAGTCAGTACTAAGAGAGCTATCACTACTTCTGAAAAGCGTATGTAAGCACATAAAGTATTAATGCTAAGGAAGCTACTACTACTCGAGGGATGCAGAGGTAAGTACGTAATTCCATATTGTTAGCTAAATATGCAAAAATAACTCTGGCCTTTCTTTATAGCTAAGAGCTTGTTGTCAACAGTGACTGGTAAATTCAAATAGTCTGAATGACTCAAATTTGGTACTACAAAAGTTACCACTGCTCAAGAAAATGAGGTAAGAAAGTAATTTTGGTATTTGTGTGCTAAAATTGATTGTCTTTTGTTTTTGTAGGTGAGAGCTTGTCAAGAATTCACGGTAATTCAGATAGTCAAAGTAACTTCAATTTGATACTACAGAAGTTATCAATACTCAAGAATGAGGTAAGTAGTAATTCCATATTTGTTGGCTAAAAATTACAAATAATAACACTGGTTTATTTTTTATCGTAGCTGAGAGCTTGTTCAAGAGTTACTGGTGATTGAGATTATCAGAATGGCAGATGTTTGATACTACAAAAGTTACCATTAATCAGGTAAGAGAGTGATTTTGTATTTGTTTGCTGAAATAAAAGGTCATAACTGCTATCATAGTGTTTGCATGAACTAAGCTAAAACATAGTAACAATACTTAATTTTATGTTACCTATCTATCAGGCTCGCTCGCCATTTGTGCTCAAGCACACCACTAGTTTATTTGTATATATGTATGGACGTACGTATGTCATTTTGTACTTTGGCCCTCGCGTTTTTGTGTTAGTTATGTGGTCGACCCCGTCCCAAATTGCACTAAACAGAATCCTCTGGTTTATCTATCAGTACCCGTATCACCCTAGAAATTGAATTGTTTACCGTTTTGAATTCTTTTACGGGTGCCGTTAAAACTTGAAAACTTAAGGGACTTCCATTTCTGTTCGAGTTAGTGGCGGTGGTAAGTCAATGCGCTCTTTGTCATGGAAGCCGTGCGCAACATTATTTACTTGAAAATACATTGTCCACTAGACTTCCGCGAAGGTAAGTCTGTGTAGGTACATGTCCAGTTGTGTCAAAGCATTGTGTGTTACAACCACTACTTAGCTAAAGAATATCACAAAGAAAGCGTCTAAATAACATGTATTGTTGTGTTGTTGTTGTTTTGCCTTCAATTCAAGCAGCAGCAGAGAGTTGTTACTATGGCACTGAAATCCCTTTACCGTGTATGCGAAATTTAAAAACTGGACCTAATTTTCAGTAGCTTCAGTGTTTGAAGTCAAAATCATTCATATAAAAATAGTATAGTCTTTAGACTCGCTCGCCATTTTTGCTCAAGCACATCACTAGTTTAATCTCATTCTTACAGTCACGAATTAGATATCCATGGTTATGTTGCTAGCTAAAGATTCAGCAGTATGTACATTGTGACACTCTCTGAACTTTCTCTATTTAGAAACAAAATTTAGAAGGTAGTGTAACAGTGAGCACAAGCCACTCCCCCATTAATGTACCATACTGTGCTGTTTGGGTGGGAACACTGAAACTGTTTTAGTCAATTTTTGTAAACCTCAAGGAGGGTGGTAGCTACATAATTTGTAAAATGTTAGCTATTATGTAGAAACAAAAACCATTCAGACTACCTTTTTAAATGTATACAATTGTATTAGTAGTAATAGTAGTAGTAGCAGTAGTCGGCAAGCGAGCGTAGCGAGCGAGACTCTTACAGGGGTAAACACAATTGAAAATCGTGGATGTTTGTTTGTTTATATGTTTGGACGTACGTAAGGCATTTTTGTACTTTGACCCTCGCGTTTTTGTGTTAGTTCAGTGGTCGACCCCGTCCCAAATTTCACTAAAAAGAATCCTCCTTTTATCGATCAGTACCCATATCACCCTAGAAATTGAATTGTTTACCGTTTTGAATTTTTTTACGGGTGCAGTTAAAACGTGAAAACTTACGGGACTTCCATTTTTATTCGAGTTAGTGGCGGTGGTAAGTCAATGCGCTCTTTGGCATGGTTATAAGCAGTACCCAACAGTATTTACTTGAAAATGCATTGTCCATTAGACTAACCACGAAGGTAAGTCTTGTGTAGGTGTATGTCCAGTTGTGTCAAAGCATTGTGCTTTACAGCAAAGAATATCACAAAGAAAACGTTTAAAGCGTGTATTGTTTTGTTGTTGTTTTCCTTCAATTCAAACAGTTGCAGCGAGTTGTTACTATGGTACTGAAATCCCTTTACAGTGTATGCGTAATTTAAAAACTCAACCTTATTTTCGGTAGCTTCAGTGTTAGAAGTCAAAATCATTCATATAAAAATAGTAGTCTTTAGGCTTGCTCGCCATTTGTGCTCAAGCACAACACTAGTAAATAAGCAAAGTACTACACTAAATGATTAGGTCTGCTTACCAAAAAATTATTAGGATATCACTTGTGCTATTAACTTGCATGTGTCATACATATTATTAAATATATATCTGTCAATTTTCCACACGATAAATTTGCTATTAATGTAACTATGTTCATAACAAATTTTAGTATAATAGTTAAGTAATTATCAGTGTAGCTATATTGCAGAGTCGGATCCATCCTAAGGACAGGGAGTGACCCAACCATATTTAGGTCAAAACTACACAAATTATTAAAGTATAAAATGATTTGGACATGTACTTCATGAATGAAGAGCATAATAATATATTGGTCAACAATTTTGCTATGAACTAGCTAAAT
>WLWD01005242.1_pt1 | contig 18745 bp, 17 predicted proteins | sample 6712731 | NCBI WGS metagenome assembly WLWD01 (sample SAMN12718690, study PRJNA576275) | sponge metagenome | isolation source: marine sponge | host: Mycale hentscheli | place: New Zealand: South Island, Marlborough, Capsize Point | collected 2014-11-01
GAGGGGCAAGGAGAGGTACAGAAGATGGAAGAAGGGGCAGGGGTGAGGAGGGAGAGATAGAGGAAGGAGAGGAGCGTCCCTCATTCATCAGCAGTGAGCTGATGAGGTAACAGCAATCAATTTCTAAATTGTTCTTCTACTCTTTTTTTTTCTTTCTTTTTTTTCTGTACAGCATGGGGATTTGCAGACATCTGTGTCAACTGCCAGAGTAGTATTCAACATAGCCAAGCAAGAAGGCGTTCTTCGGTAAGTGGTGGAACATACACTTGCAGTGGGTATGACTTCCGTTCCTACTCGTGCAGTAGCCCAAACCCTAGATTAGTTCATGGAGTGAGGGAAGCATTTTTAAGGAAGGGCATAAAGTGTTTAGGTTGTATGTGATATTGTTAAAATTTAAATATAGATTGAATATTGCCCAGCATTTAGACAGTAAAAATGTGTATTTATAGCTATCTACACAGAAAGTAACATTCTTGTGAAGTACAACTTTTTACATTAATTTAAGAAATTAGTTAAGGTGGTTCTGTGCCAAATACAGCTATGTAAAAAGCCAGAACTATTGCAACGCAGAATGTTATGCATCTTGATACTGACTTGGTACAGGGTCATTGAGGGGTGAGTTTATTGAAGACTAGAGACCTGGTATTGGTCAGAGTTGATTGAAGTAATGCAGGGAACAGGCAGCTGCATTCAAAAGATGCAAGAAGAACATATTGTTTTTTGAATTTCTGCTTTCGACTTTCTTGGAATAGGTGTAACTAAAAGTGATCAGGAATCAGAGTTTCTGTTTGAGTGTTGTATGTCTGAATTTGAATGGTTATCATCACTAATGCATATTTTTGTTGCTGTTGCTTTTCTTTTTGATGTTTGCAGATTGTTTGCTGGGTTTCTTCCTCGTGTGTTATGGATCAGTGCTGGAGGATTCATATTTCTGGGCACCTACGAACAAGCAACTCATTCTCTGAATCAATATTTATAACTTCATGTCATTATTCAATCATCAAGTCATGCATCAAAATGTCCACTTACAATTTATTGGCTGTAAAAACCAAGGGTACTGCTTGTTGGAGGCTTAGTAGCTACCTGCTGAATGAGCTATAGTTGTAAACTAAGAATGGGAAGACACACTACACAAACGGTAACGGTAAAACATGAAGGGTGGATTGTTCCCCGGTGGGTGCGAGTTAATAGTAGGATGACTATAATATAACTATACACACAGAAATATCCCAATTGACTTGAAACTTTGTACACAGCTTAAGAAAGTTTCAACCTAAAGAATAAAACCTAAAAAGAAAAAAGTGCACCCCATCCTGTTGACTGTTTTGAATACTTTACACTAAGTGAAAAATTATCACCTGTGCAGATTTATGAATTATATTCTTTTAATGATTCCACCAATTTTAGCTAAAATAATAAATATAGCAAGCAGTGAGCGATGCGAGCAACGCTGTATACTAATACAAATATTTATTTGTATTAAGACTATTATGTCCATTGAAATGTTCACAATGGTGTATAGTTGTTTAAGGAGTAATTCTATGAGTAGGCATTTAGGGAATGGTGAATGACATGAATGATGGAGAAAAGTCATATTATTCAAGGAGTAATTCTGTTTTAAGGAAGATATGAATGACATGAATGGTGGAGAAAAGTCACAGATTTTGCAGCCATAAGTCTTTATTTATTCAATAGCTAGATAGCTATGAATAAGTAAAAAAATAAAAATAAAAATAAAAAGAGAGAGAGAGAGGGAATAACTGTTGTTGTTTTTTTGTTTTTTTTTGTTCTTTTGTTTTAGTGTTGTAATGAATCCTGATTGAAGTTTTAATTAAATAATTTTTTTAGTGAAGCCATTTGAGTTTCACTAGAACTGTTGGATAAAAATTCGAGTAGCTATGCATACACTGCTGCTGCTCCAGTATGGAAGATCATATTCATATTGGGTCCTCCATGGGAGTACATCTGTTGTAAGAAAGAAAAACACTCTACTGTTAGTTGCAGCTCAATGATGTTTACCACATTAGAAATTTTAATGGAACCATGTAAAAATTGTTTATTCAGGCTCCCTTTCTGTATGCAATTATAGTAGCTATATTATTTACCATTCTTCTTCGTGCTGCTATTATTATAGAACTATTCCACTATGCTGATACAGCTCTAGTATTAGTTTTTTTAAATGGTAGCATAACAAGGCAGGCTCTACTGGTTACTTTTTACATAGTTCCTGCTCATGTGAATGGTCAGCATCGTCCATCAGGAGATTAATTAAACAATATTATTTTATTCATGTGAACTGGCAAAAAGCAAAAATAAAGTGCTGGCAAGGCAAAAGAACATGCAATTACAAAAATAAATAATTAAATAATTCAGCGAGCGAGCGAAGTGAGCGAAGCTGACTCTCAGTCGTGTTCAATTGAGATTTCAGATATATATTTATTGCAGCTTTGATATTTTTTCTTGAATATTTCCGCATCACGCGAGCGTTCTGTATTCTCCCATATTGTACGGTTTATATTGTACGGTACACTACGCATGCGCGTAGCGAGTAAAATCAATGAAAATTGAATTGTAACCGGTTGAGAAAAAATATCAAGGCAGCAATAAATCACTTATCACACTCGTCGTACAATATGGGAATGATATTTTACTCTCACGCCACATTTTCACTCGCCTTTGGCTCGTGAAAATATTTTGCGTGCTCGTAAAATATTTTCCCATATTGTACTCTGACTCGTGCTATAAGTATTATATATATGTATGTATACGTACGTCAAAATATTTCGCCCGCGCTTCTAATTACGTAAGTTAGGTAAAGCGTTCACAGTTCCAGTATTTTTCAATTAACTGGTGCGGAGAATCCTTGTTTCAACCAAAAAGTTTATAGCTACTCTCTTCTTGAAGCAATTGTGAAGTCTTCGTCAAGCTGCGCTTCTTTGCCACTGCTTTCGAAGTTTATTCAGGTAATTCTGTTAGTTTAGTCTGGGATCAGAGACTTTAGATTCTCTGATGATGGAAAGGGTTACACTGTGCACTACAGTTTTTCAGTAAAAAGAGTCTGTTCGCTCGCCATGCATTTGCGCTATTCTCAATGGGACACGGTGTGCAGTGATACCATCGGTGGGCGTGGTAGGATGTTATGTGATGTCATCATGCAAATCCCCTATTGAGATTTCAGATATATATAAGTATGTATACGTACGTCAAAATATTTCGCCCGGGCTTCTAATTACGTAAGTTAGGTAAAGCGTTCACAGTTCCAGTATTTTTCAATTAACTAGCGCGGAGAATCCTGCTGCACTGCCTTACGCAACTTTGTTTCAACCAAAATGTTTATAGCTACTCTCTTCTTGAAACAATTGTGAAGTCTTTGTCAAGCTGCGCTTCTTTGCCACTGCTTTCGAAGTTTATTCAGGTAATTCTGTTATTGTTACTACACATGGGTCCCACTTCCTTAGTCTGGGATCAGAGACTTTAGATTCTCTGATGCTAACTGAGAATGGAAAGGGTTACACTGTGCACTACAGCACAGTCGAACCGCACCCTCCGCGTATCGCGCTTATAGTACGATATATATTTGCATTCAGCGGCGACCCTTTCCTACCGCATTAATTACACCCATTTTATCGTACTATTTTTTCCTCCCTTTTCTGGCCACCCTACAGCTCTGGGAAACCTTTACCTGTTTTCTTATCTGTTGATCTTGCCACATGTCGATTAGTGACCGCCAATTCCACTTAGAAGCCATAAAACTGTCAACACTTGCTGCTGGAGGGGGAGTGACAAAATTAAGGGACAAATTTGTTTTGCAGGTGAGGAAGCCAGTATTTCAAGTTTAAACTTTCTTATATAGATACCTGTATAAAATGAAGGTAAAAAAATTTGTGTCCCCAATATATTATGTACATAAAACATTGGTCAAACATACGGTTAAATAGCAAGTACAGAAAACATTGCGTACCACTGAAAACACAATAAATAAATCATAAATACATCTGGCATATTTCTAGCTATTCTTTATAGATCCAGCACTGTGTGTTCTTATGTTGCTTGTCTAGTACAGGTTTTCAAATCATTCCCTGCACTTCTCCTCGCTTCCTGCAACTTGCCTCCATCACCTACTACTTCCCCTCGTTTCATCCTGTAGTTTTGTCCTGCTATTTGTTTCCAGCACCTCCTTTCCTGTATTTCCCCTCGTTTCTTCCTGCAATTCATTTCCAGCACCTTGTTTCGTCCTGCAATTTGTTTTCAGCACCTCATTTCCTGTGTTTCCCCTCGTTTCTTCCTGCAATTCATTTCCAGCACCTCGTTTCGTCCTGCAATTTGTTTCCAGCACCTCGTTTCCTGTATTTCCCCTCGTTTCTTCCTGCAATTCGTTTTGATAAAGAAGAGTGATGGCTGCTTTGATTTTGACTGGGAGTGTGATGAAGTTCATCAGAGTGTCCAGAAAACAATTAATTTCCTGACAAAAGGGTGCTCCTGTAAGACAGGATGTGGAAACCAGAGGTGTGGCTGTGTCAAGAATGGCCGGAAGTGTGGAACCTCCTCTCAACTCCTCATCACTACCATCAGAGTTACTGCCATTCTGGTCACTGCCATCCTTGTCACTGCCATGCTGTGCCAGGTCAAGAATAACGTCTTCATCACTAGGATGCTGAAGTGCCAGTGTTCCACTTGCCAAGATAGCTTTCTACTTGTTTTATCATGAGCAGTTATAGCTAAAGTAATATTGCTTTGTAAAAAATTATTCTGTGTACCTTTATTATATTATGAAATATATTTTCAATTTGTACTTTATCAGAAAGAAGTCTTATTGTTGTGACAAAATTTACTCAACATTTTCTTATGGCAGTCTATGTATTTTATAAGCCTAAAATATACTTACAACAATATAGAATCGTCTGCAATTGTGATTGGTGGCTTCCTCGACTCCACAAAGCCGTAGGGCGAAATGGACGCGAAGACGCTTTTTTGACGCATTTTCGCGTCCTCCGCAGTTATCGATTTTTCTTAATTGACGCGTTTTCGCGTCCTTCGGCATTAATCGGTTAACAGCAAATAATAGCTAGTTTCTGCCACTTGTGTTCTTCTAATTCTGTTATCAGGGGCATAGGCAAATAATTTACAATGGGGGTTAAATTTTTTTTAACCATATGCAGAGTACATCCCCTTCAATATAAATAATTATTAAACAATTGAGCTGAATATTGTGAGATAACTATTCTTATAATTCACACTCAATGTCAATATCCAAATCTTACCTGAGATAAATTATGAATCATAGCTAAAACTTTCTGAAGTTTGTGATGGAGACAGGAGACCCACGGGCTAGAGACCATCTTTTCCAGCGTCTCTCAGTGGCTGTGCAGTGAGAGAACTGTGCTCTGTCTTGGGAACAATCACCACCACTAATTTTTTTGTGACTGTCCAGTTTCTACGGGCGCAGGCGATCTGTTTCCAATCCCGGTAGAATTCTTTTTATCAATGCATTCTTTTACCAATAAACAGTCCAATCAAAATGAGTTTTATGCGTTTCTTATAGCCCTAGAGCCAACAAGTCGGTTGCACCCCTCCATTCGATCCGCGGTACGGAATTGCCCTCGAGGCAAAGCAGCACGTTGTGCGTACCTTTTTTCTGCTAAGGCGCCTGCGCATGCTATGAAGTACCGTGGCAATATTAATCTTCAACAGCATTTTACTGCAGGTATTTCTTGAACCCACAATATAAATGATAAGCAGAAAAGAAACAGCTAGGGAGGCTAAAAAAATGCCAAAAAGCTGCCGAAACAGCCGAAGAGTGAGAAGAGAAGAACGAAAAGAAACGGACAGCCCCAAGAGAGCTAAAGAAACTGCTACTGTAGAGCAGGTAACATATGTAGTATTATATCAAACTACCTTTGGTGCTAATTGAAAATATAATTTGTTGTTTTAACTTACTGTCAATTATTTAGACCATTATGAGGAGAATATTTCCACTAAAGTACTTTTAGCTTCTGAATATGCAATAGCCACAGATATTGGTAGAAGCAATTCTTCTTTACACTACACAAAACTTCTCCTGTTGCTCTCCTGTACAGTGTAAGAAAATTAAATAAATGTGAAGAATGAAATATTACAGAATTTGTGTAGAATAATTACAAAATTATTATTATTAGTTTCCAGTGTTGTTTAGGTTTATAAATTCCAGAAATGTTTAGGCTTTAGTCCATGCAAAAGAAAAAATAAGATCTTGAAGGCCTAGTTTTTAGCCTTCTTTTTTTTCCCCATAAATCTTCCTGAAGATTAGGTTAGTTTTTAGTACTCCTTCAATATCATGTAAAAGATTTAGTTTACTATCATTTTATTGTTGTTCCTCAAATGTGACTTCTTAAGTAATTTGTATATACTTTTCCCCCAACAACTACAAAAATAAGCTGAATAAAATCTTGGGTATATTAATCAAGTATAATATTTTTTATACAGTTTAGAAAATGTTCAGCTATCTATATCAAAACGACGTTAGCCAACTTACAATATTCTATAGCTATAGCATTTCTTTTCACCTAGCCCCTCGCTCCACTGACTTCAAATGGGAACCATTTTCTAGTTATAGTTTAAAAAGCACACAGGAAAGAAGCGCTATTTACCACATAAACTGCACTCCCCATACCCAGTGTTATGGGATGTAAAAAAAAGAGGTTTATTTGGGATGCTCTACAATGTTTTGCATCTTAGAGGTAGTGAATTCTCTCCAGAACTTCCAAACAGTAGTTATGGAACTGTCAGAATAGACAAACCTAAATAAGATTTCCACAGTTTCAGAAAACAGTGGTGTTCGGCAGAGGTTGGTTTCTTGTGTAAAGTACAGTTGCCAATGGTTCCAACACACAGAGGCAAGCTGTTGAAGGTACTACTTTTGCCCCAGGGTTACTCTTGGAAGACGGAAATTGAGTACTAAGTTTGAACGATTAAGTCAGGGTGCTTTTTTGAGGCAATGATAAACACAAGATCCTCTATCCTGAGCCTAATACAATGTGTAATAGCTTCTACATTCATCGTACCTCTTTATTTAAACTCTTGTGGAGGGACCTGTGCTCACAATCCAACTTGTGCTTCATTTTCTTCTGTTACAGGCATTATCAGCTGGAATAACTTGTGTTGTGGTTAACCACAATGATCTCAAAGTGAAACTTGTCACTCTTCTAAAAATCATAACTTGTTCTCTCTATTTATTTACAGTGATACATCTGAAAATGGTTTGAATTTGTATATTAATTTTTTTGGAAAAAAAATTGTAGTTTTTTGATTAAAATTTGAAGGAAAAAAACGTAAAAACTTAACTAAAAATAATATTGACCAAGTCACTTTCAAGAGTATACAAAAAAGCTCTAACAAATGAAGTATTGATCTTGAAGATGAGCGGTTTAGTTGTGCGGTGGTGGGTAATGATTTTTAGAATTTTTGTGGGTGTGGTTTTATTATTATTATTATTATTATTATTATTGACTTTACAACCAATGGGACAAAACTAGTTGGGCGGAGCCCGACCTCTGCTGAAGGGAGAGGTCGGGTAACAAGCCTATACCCGGGTTTGTTCCTGCTGAGTCAGCTAATCATGACGTCATGAACCGATTGTGTGGGATTTACGATTTGTGGCCATTCTTTTCACCCACGCACATTTCTTGCTCCTTTTGCTCCTTGTGCGTACGTATATTTCTGCGTAGGCGTATTCCTGTCCGCCCACCCATTCCCTTAGCATTTAACCACACTGCAATCTGATTGGACTGCAACGTACGTTGCAGCAGGGAACAAACCCAGGTATAGGCTTGTTACCCGACCTCTCCCTTCAGCAGAGGTCGGGCTCCGCCCAACTAGGACAAAACAAGTATTGTGAGTGAAGTGAAAAGTGTTTGTGGTTAATTAAGGGTCAAACTCTAACTAGTAGAGCTGCCCGAAGAAATAAATAAGTAAACAAAAGAAGAAAGTGAATAAACAAAAATGAATAAATAGGCTCATGATGTGGGAGGCAAAGTGATGTTGATATTAGATGTGTGACATTGAGAACAGGGACATAGACAACAAAATGTGCAGGGATTGCTGGGGTTGAATCTTTTGGTGAATGTATTCCAGTTTTCTTGATAGTAGTGAAGGAAGGGGAAAGATCAATTGGAGAGAATGCATTCCACAGCATTACATTACAACACGATTAAAATATTGGTGGCGTGTACTAGAGAAGCGGTAAAACTTAAGTTCTACCCATACAACAAAAACTGGCTATTATATTTACATATTATTATGCTTACAATAACAAGTCATTGTACTGCTAAAAACCAGCACTTGCCTTCCTACTGCAGCATCTGAAGTTGACGCTCTCAAGTTCCTTTTGCGGTGCCGCGGTCGCTTCCCGCTTCTTGCCAACCGTTTTCAGTCATATCTGTCTGGTAAAGGGTAATTCAAGAGAAGGAGACATTTAATTTTAGATTGGCAAATCCCATAGAGCGCTGCCAGTTTTCTATGGGAGGTGATCACTGCCAAAATTAGTGCAACATTTTGAATAGGGTGCTCCAAACTGAATAGGAGTGCTGCAGACTGAATAGGAGTGCTATGAATATCATTAAGTTGCTGCACATCAGAATAGGAGTGCTATGAATATCATTAAGTTGCTGCACATCAGAATAGGAGTGCTATGAATATCATTAAGTTGCTGCACATCAGAATAGGAGTGCTATGAATATCATTAAGTTGCTGCACATCAGAATAGGAGTGCTATGAATATCATTAAGTTGCTGCACATTAGAATGGGAGTGCTATGAATATCATCAAGAACTCTAAAACAAAATAGGGCCCTACTTTGTAAATAGGAGTGCTATGAATATTCTTTGGACAGCCACACTTCTACGAATATAATTTGAAATATGAATATATTTGTACTGTATTTGAACTTTAACTTGAACTCCATTATTGTGCTGACATCTTGGGCAATATCTAGCGTTTTCAGAATTATTAGTGACTTGGATGTTTATAGAGATGGAAGATCTCTTTCTTCAGATGCTATTGATGCATGGTGTTTATCACTAGAATTAGTGTTTCGTGAACTAATTGTTCAGCAGACTTTTGACAGAAGTGATCAAGATATTGATGAAGCTTGTGAAATTATAAGACATGCTTTGAACACTACTTCATCTTTAAGAGAGCATATCAATTTGGCTGCTAATGAAATGTCCACAGCTGTTGTCAGGTCTGGAAGAGCTGGTAGGCCCATCTTTGACATTGGTTGTAAGCAACTTTCATTTCTGATAGAAAATCGATTTACTGTGCGCCAAATTGCTGCCATATTGGGAGTGTCAGAGAGAACAGTGTATAGAAGAATGAGTGATTTTACTTTGTCAGTTCATGACCAATATGCCACTTTGTCTGATGATGAGCTTGATCATCTAGTCTATCAGGTTCACTCTCAGTTTCCTACCTGTGGAAATCAGCAAATGCTAGGACATCTATTTGCTCAAGGCTATCGGGTGCAGCAGATTCGAGTGAGGGAATCTCTACGCCGAATTGACCCTGAAGGGTGTATGATTCGTCAGCTTAGAGTTATTAATCGTCGTCAGTATAGGGTTCCTTCACCTCGTTCACTTTGGCATATAGACGGTAATCATAAACTTATCAGGTAAATAAAAACAAGGGGTTTGGGGGTCATAGCACAATTTGATTTTTTTAAATATATCTATTTCTTAGGATATGTGCCTGTCTATAGGTAAAGGGTGGTCAAATCAAAAGCTATAAATATTACTAGTATTTTGATGAACATGCTCATGTAGCCATGTACATGTACTTAAATTGGACGTTAAAAAGTTGTGGTTGCTTTAAATGTCATGAGAATCTAAAAAAGGTACATTAGCTATAAAATTTGTAATGGTGATGTTTTGTTTAGGTGGCGTATTGTTATTCACGGATGCATAGATGGCTACAGCCGGAGAATAATGTATTTGAGAGCATCTGACAACAACTCTGCTGATACAGTGTTGGAATTGTTTGTTGATGCAGTTCAACAGTTTGGTATTCCAAGCCGTGTAAGGGGAGATAGAGGAGGTGAAAATACTGGAGTTGCTAGTTACATGATCGCCCACCCACAAAGAGGCCCAGGTCGATCCAGCTTTATTGCTGGTAGATCAGTTCACAACCAGAGAATAGAGAGACTCTGGAGAGATGTTTACTCTAGTTGTACACACCTATTTCATGATTTGTTTTGTTATCTAGAAGAAGAATATTTGCTCAATCCCGAAAATGAAATTCACGTATTTGCATTACATTATGTGTACTTGACAAGGATTAACCAGGCTTTGCAACAATTTAGTGATGCTTGGAATAACCACTCTCTGTCTAGTGAGCATAATTTGTCTCCTATTCAGCTGTGGATCACTGGTCTGTCAAATGCATGTGGAAGAAGCTCAGATTTGCTGACTGAAGTAAGAAACAATAGCTAGCTAATACTTATTACTAGTTTAATCAGTGTTTGATTTTTATATACAGGAGGATTCAAGACTGTATGGAATTGATTGGGATGGACCAATTCCATATAATGAAAATGAAATAACAGTTCCACAAACGTTTTGCCCTCTTAATGAAAAGGATGTGCAAGAACTTATGGACACCATTTTGCCATCTGCACCTTGCTCAGATTATGGCATTGATTTGTACACATCAACAGTCTCATTTATTCTCCAAAAAATAAATTAGTTAATTTTCTTTCCTCGTTCTAACCATCAACATCACAATATTTACAATTAGAGAGATGATTTTATCTATTTTTATGCTGTAAGAGAAGATATGCAAGACTTTCAAAGAGGGGGCTATTTTGTGACCATACCCAAGCCTGTAAAAAGATTGCTCAATGATCAACATAGCTAGCTGCAGAAGTAAGATGCCAAGTGCAGAAATGTACCAGCTAGCTACTTCCTCAAAAGTAGGTACCCCCAACTGCCAATGTAGTATGTTTTCTTTCCACGTCCTGCTTAAAAATCCCATACATCCTGAAGTCAGTACAGGGCAAACTGCACTGTAACTGACAATACTTGACATATCCTGATATTGTGCAGGCCAAGTGTATGAAAAGTAGCTATGGAAAGTCTAAACTAAAAATAGTTCCCCTATCCTGAGACTATAGGGAAATATCGAAATATACTAAAAAAAATTTCAGTGTACCCTTCAAATAGTAACTTTATTATTATTATTATTATTATTATTATTATTATTATTATTATTATTATTACTATTACTGTGGTTATTAGCTACCAAAATATCTACCAAAATTATGCTTTGGCTATAACACCAGTAGCTATGGCATGAACTGTGGTTTGACTTTCTTTCCGAAATAAATACTATTTAGCTTGAGACATAGCCTAAGCCTTAATTCAGCTATGTAGCTACCTAAGTGCTTCTAATTTCATCTATGGCTACCACCATCATTCCCAATTAGAGTTTATATCTACACATTTTGCTTTGCTTTTATGCTCAATATCTAAGTGAAACCCATTTTACAGTCAATATTAGCCACCAATTTTGTTTTCTGTAAATACACTTTTTTTTTATTATGAGCATACAAAATTAGATTGTACATACACTGTAAAAAATGGGGTGTTCCACTACACCTTTAATGGGGTGTAGTGGAACACTTCGGTATTGTGGGGTGTTGTGCTACACTCTGGAGTGTTTGGTAACACTGTGGAGTGTAGCATGACACCCTTATAAGCATAGTGACTTTACTACACTTCTGTGGAGTGTATCAGTACGCCCATGCAGACTTGCTACTTTAAGAGGTGTTCAACTACTGACACAGTGGTAGGAACTAGCTAGTGGGCTGACTACAACTTTGGTCAGTTTGTTGATGGAAATAATTATTGAATATTTACAGTTAATGTGCATATCATTGTGCTGGTCTTATGTGGTTCACAATTTAGTGGGCAAGATTCTATAAAACACACTTTATGTGTCATTGTGCAAGCTATATTAATAGTAGCTAGCTTTACTAATTTCAATTTAATGTTTTTATTCACAGCACTAACAACGAGGAAGCTGAAGAGCTTAAAGTTCTAATGAAGAATTTCAAGGCATGCTAGGTAGCTAAGTTTGAGAACAACACAGCTAAATATGTATATGTGGTTATTTCTATTGTTATGATGACATTAACCTTTAAGTAATGAGTCTCATTGGTTTCATCTGCCAGAGATAGTCTTGGCTTTAAAAAAATAGGAGACAATTAAATAAAACCTGAGATTGCATTTCTGCTATGCAGCTTACATCTTAATGATATGGTAAAAGTGTCAACGCAATTCAAGAAAGTAAAAACAGCATTTGTCTTTGCACAAATCAACTTACCATAGTAATTGAAAAGGTGACGCTTTACCGAAGTAGTTGTAAACCCCTTTACCCAATTAATTGATTAGTACAGGTGCGTACAAAAACCCTTGAATATGAACTCGAAACAAACTATATATTAGTTGTAAGACGCTAGGATCATCCGTGCATTTTGTAAGACGCTAGGATCATCCGTGCATTGGGTAAGAAGCTGTAAGCTTAGAATTTAAATCAACCGCTTTTGGTTTGTGTAGGCTTTACTCACTGTTCTGTCACTGGTGTTGCTACCAAAACTGAGTTCAGTAATCTAGCTTTTTTTTTTCTTTTTTCTTTTTTAAATTATATATATACACTACAATACAATACAATACAAAATAATATAAACTCAGTACTCAGTTACAGTCAAAAAGCAAATGAAATTAGATCAGTTTAGATGTGCTTCTGAGGTCACCAGGTCTACTGCAGCTGGTATTCTTACAGCATGTCCAATGGATGATCTGGCTCCTTGAATGGCTTGGATAGAGGACCGTAGAAGAGAAAAGGATAGGCGGCATCGTAACCATTGAAGAGTACTGCTATAACTGTGTTCCCACTTATTGGCGAGCATGGACGCTAATTTTTTTATAGATATACTGGCTTCCTTTGCTATGCCACCGGTAGTAGAGTGCAACTGGTGTGAATGTGGCGTGTTCCACTTCTCTAATTCTCTCCTCATATGCCCGTTTCTTGGCTTGTTCGTGCTATACACCATTTGCATGTCTGAATGTTTGTTGGAAGGGGCATAGGGGTTGAATACCCTTACATCAAAATATGTTATTTCGTGATTGCCGCCCCAAACACCGTTTGCTGCAATGTCGAGTCTTGCTCCTGGCTGTGAGTTAGCAGTCGCACCATTCAGTTCTTCAAACACGGGCTGAAGGTCAGGCTCAATACATACATCCTTGCACACCTCAGTTAAGAGTGTTGCTGTCAAATTCCGTATTTCGTTGTGTCTGATGGATGGAAACCCCCCTTTGGGGCATGAAAGGGCATGCTCAACTGAGAAGACGGCCCCACATGCACATTTAGCTGGTAGTCTCCCAGGGGTCCAGCCATAGCGCAGTGCGAGGGCGTCGTGAAATGCACCCTGTGTAGAGTGGGAGCACTGTCAGCCAGGTTTATGATCCTTTTTCCTTTGCTAGGTTCACTGCTCTCTTCTGGCTGGCAGATAGCAATTTCATGAGGTCTTCGGCATCCTTTGAGTTTTCTTCGAGTTGCTTAGATAATATCAAGTCCATATTCATTCGGCGAGACCCTTTACCAACCTAGAACCTCTACACTCGATTAGCGGTTGGTAAAGGGATTGGGTACATGAGACTAACTTTTCATTATGGCGGTTCGGTTAAATGAAGGTATCTCACTCAGCTTTCAAGAGTAAGTTAAAAGCTTTGCACCCCTTAAAAAAAATGCCAATCTAGTAATACTCTCGTGACAAGGTGCCTGTTTAGTTTGCCAGTATGTAAAGTCTGACAAAAAATGGAAACTGGTTGTTTGCTATGTAAACTTGACATATATATCTTAGAGTCATCTTCAGTGGTTTCACAAGACAGCTGCATTAGGCTTGTATGTTTGTCCCTCCATCTAATCCTATCATTAGTAGCAAGTGTCTAAAGAGTACTACTTGTCACTTGTAATAATATCAGAGAAATAAAAAATTCGCTCACCTAATAGCTAGACTAGAGTAGCTAAATGGAATGGCTGTACAACTACAAAAATTGAATGGAATCATATAGCTATTATATCCATGTATTTTTATACAGCAGGACTACACCTGTATTATCTTGTCCAGTAGTGATGGCATTTCCCATTGCAGGTAGCAACATGCTGCTGATGTATCAAGGCTAGTCAATACAAGATGTTGGCGAAGCAAGTGTCATGAAGTAAGTTGATAACGGGTGTGAACATAACCAGGCCTCATCCCTAATAGTGATAATGTTGGTGGCCCTGCCTCTTTTATTGTCTAGGTATTAATCTTTCCAGGTTTGTTTGTTTGTTTGTTTTTGTTTTGGGGCACAACTTAGGTTCACCTGCATTGAGTCTACCACACTAGATTTATGTCCAACCAAAAAGTTGAAGACTTACTGATATTCTCCTATTACATGTACTTGTTACAGGGTGGGCATTATTAGGGTAAACTTGTAGTTGTGCGTTCCCTGGCTGCTTTGGCTGTCTCTTTAGCCTATGGCTTTGACCCATTCTTGGTTAATGCTCACACTTTGCTGGCAAGTCTATACATGCTTTATTAGTGACAGTCTCATTGCACTGCTCATCTGCTGATGCTATCCTTACCTCATGACCTTACCATGCACCCTTCACTTGGCTATTCTTTTGTACTAGACCTTCCCTAGCATCCTCAAGTTGTCCTCCAGCTCCCACTCTTTGGGCCCTAATAACACTAGAGTTGAAACAAGTATGAAAGTGTTGGTTGGCCTGTGCTGTTGCATATAGAACAGAGATATTATCAAGTATCACAGTTGCTGAGGCTAGTGGTTCTGTAGTATGCAATGATATCGGTGCCATTGGCCAGATTGTTATTATTAGCCCTCAGCATGCATGCGCAAGTGGGTTATAGTAGTCGTCCCATCTGTTTGTCTGTCTGTCAGCTGATTTTGGAGATTACTGACAATAATTAACTGTTGATTTAAGTATGATCTTGCTCAGGATGATGATTTAACAAGCTGTCTGCTCCGTGTAGGTTCAAATTTTTGTAGGTAATGTCCCCTATCGTCATGTCGCAATCACATGGGCAAATAATTTCTTTTCTTCCCACGTTAGTTTTTGCTTCATACTGAAAAGTTAATGAGAGCTGGAATTCAGGTGTTTTACGTTGAAACTATATACCGGTGAGGTCTCCTGCATGTTTAGCTACTTCTTTAGACAGCAATTAGCTACATCTATGTTTTCGTTGCTTGAGCTGTATTGATACCTGATTAGGAATAGCCAAATATATTATTTTTTCGGTCTGAGAAATGATTTTGTTATAGCTAGCTAGTGTATAGTAGCGCTGAGGGTTCACACCTTTGGTGCTTCATTTGCTTGGCTTGATAACTAATTTTCTTTTACATTAGAATTAATATTGTCATAACCTTTTTTTTTCATTTCCTAGATTTCATAGTGCTTGGGCTGTTGCTATCTTTACTGAGGTTCTGGTGATCTTGATTGAAGAAGAGAATAATGGTAAGTCTCTAGGCATGCACTACTGTTATCATTGTACATACACATACTAATACTAACACTGCATTCACGAAGTAGTACTGCACACATAGTGCTAGCACTGTGCATGCACGTAGTACTATGCACGCACATAGTACTAACACTTTGCACACACAGTGCTAGCACTGTGCATGCACGTAGTACTATTACTGTGCACGCACATAGTACTAACACTGCACACACATAGTGCTAACACTGTGCACGCACATAGTACTAACACTGTGCACACACATAGTACTAACACTGTGCACGCACATAGTACTAACACTGTGCACACACATAGTACTAACACTGCACACACAGTGCTAGCACTGTGCATGCACGTAGTACTATTACTGTGCACGCACATAGTGCTAGCACTGTACACGCACGTAGTACTATTACTGTGCACGCACATAGTGCTAACACTGTGCATGCACGTAGTACTAACACTGTGCACGCACGTAGTACTAGCACTGCACGCACATAGTGCTAGCACTGTGCACACACATAGTGCTAACACTGTGCACACACGTAGTACTATTACTGTGCACACACATAGTGCTAGCACTGTGCACGCACATAGTACTAACACTGTGCATACACATAGTGCTAACACTGTGCACACACGTAGTGCTAGCACTGTGCACGCACATAGTACTATTACTGTGCACGCACATAGTGCTAGCACCGTGCACGCACATAGTACTAACACTGTGCATGCACATAGTGCTAGCACTGTGCATACACATAGTGCTAACACTGTGCACACACGTAGTGCTAGCACTGTGCACGCACATAGTACTATTACTGTGCACGCACATAGTACTAACACTGTGCACACACATAGTGCTTGCACTGTGCACACACATAGTGCTAGCACTGTGCACGCACATAGTACTAACACTGCACGCACACAGTGCTAGCACTGTGCACGCACATAGTACTAACACTGTGCACACACATAGTGCTTGCACTGTGCACACACATAGTACTAACACTGTGCACACACATAGTGCTAACACTGTGCACACACATAGTACTAACACTGTGCACACACATAGTGCTAACACTGTGCACACACATAGTACTAACACTGTGCACACACATAGTACTAACACTGTGCACACACATAGTGCTAACACTGTGCACACACATAGTACTAACACTGTGCACACACATAGTACTAACACTGTGCACGCACATAGTACTATTACTGTGCACACACATAGTGCTAGCACTGTGCACGCACATAGTACTAACACAGTGCTAGCACTGTGCATGCACGTAGTACTATTACTGTGCACACACATAGTGCTAGCACTGTGCACGCACGTAGTACTATTACTGTGCACGCACATAGTGCTTGCACTGTGCACACACATAGTGCTAGCACTGTGCACGCACGTAGTACTAACACTGCACGCACACAGTGCTAGCACTGTGCATGCACGTAGTACTATTACTGTGCACGCACATAGTGCTAACACTGTGCACACACATAGTGCTTGCACTGTGCACACACATAGTGCTAGCACTGTGCACGCACGTAGTACTAACACTGCACGCACACAGTGCTAACACTGTGCTAGCACTGTGCACACACATAGTACTAACACTGTGCACACACATAGTGCTAACACTGTGCACGCACATAGTACTAACACTGTGCACGCACATAGTACTAACACTGTGCACGCACATAGTACTATTACTGTGCACACACATAGTGCTAGCACTGTGCACGCACATAGTACTATTACTGTGCACGCACATAGTGCTTGCACTGTGCACACACATAGTGCTTGCACTGTGCACACACATAGTACTATTACTGTGCAAGCACATAGTACTAACACTGTGCACACACATAGTGCTTGCACTGTGCACGCACATAGTACTATTACTGTGCAAGCACATAGTACTAACACTGTGCACACACATAGTGCTTGCACTGTGCACACACATAGTACTAACACTGCACGCACACAGTGCTAGCACTGTGCACACACACAGTGCTAGCACTGTGCACGCACGTAGTACTAACACTGCACGCACACAGTGCTAGCACTGTGCATGCACGTAGTACTATTACTGTGCACGCACATAGTACTAACACTGTACACACACATAGTGCTTGCACTGTGCACACACATAGTACTAACACTGTGCACACACAAAGTGCTAGCACTGTGCACGCACATAGTACTAACACTGTGCACACACATAGTGCTAACACTGTGCACGCACGTAGTACTATTACTGTGCACGCACATAGTGCTAGCACTGTGCACACACATAGTGCTAACACTGTGCACGCACATAGTACTAACACTGTGCACACACATAGTGCTAGCACTGTGCACGCACATAGTACTAACACTGTGCACACACATAGTGCTAGCACTGTGCACGCACATAGTGCTAACACTGTGCACGCACATAGTACTAACACTGTGCACACACATAGTGCTAGCACTGTGCACGCACATAGTACTAACACTGTGCACACACATAGTGCTAGCACTGTGCACGCACATAGTACTAACACTGTGCACACACATAGTGCTAACACTGTGCACGCACGTAGTACTATTACTGTGCACGCACATAGTGCGAGCACTGTGCACACACATAGTGCTAACACTGTGCACGCACGTAGTACTATTACTGTGCACGCACATAGTGCTAGCACTGTGCACACACATAGTGCTAACACTGTGCACACACATAGTGCTAGCACTGTGCACACACATAGTACTAACACTGGGCACACACATAGTACTAACACTGTGCACACACATAGTGCTAGCACTGTGCACACACATAGTGCTAACACTGCACACACATAGTGCTAACACTGTGCACACACGTAGTGCTAACACTGTGCACGCACGTAGTGCTAACACTGTGCACACACATAGTGCTAGCACTGTGCACACACATAGTGCTAACACTGTGCACACACATAGTACTAACACTGTGCATGCACGTAGTACTAACACTGTGCACGCACGTAGTACTATTACTGTGCACGCACGTAGTACTATTACTGTGCACGCACATAGTGCTAGCACTGTGCACGCACATAGTACTAACACTGTGCATGCACGTAGTACTAACACTGTGCATGCACGTAGTACTATTACTGTGCACGCACATAGTGCTAGCACTGTACACGCAC
>WLWD01003499.1_pt1 | contig 18734 bp, 20 predicted proteins | sample 6712731 | NCBI WGS metagenome assembly WLWD01 (sample SAMN12718690, study PRJNA576275) | sponge metagenome | isolation source: marine sponge | host: Mycale hentscheli | place: New Zealand: South Island, Marlborough, Capsize Point | collected 2014-11-01
ACAACAATTCTTCAAGACAACATTTTGATAACAAAACAGATTGTGAGGTAAGTAGTATATGCAATATATTGAATTAAATTTATTTATAGCACATACATATGTAATGATCATAATAAAAAGTTAAGAAAACATGTAATATATATAGTAGCTAATATTCATATTATACTTTGTGCTCTCTTTAGACCAATACACATTATTCTAGAATACAACACAGTGTTCGTAAAATTAGTATGCAAGAAAAATACGATACGATTTCTCCAAATCCAGTAAAGGTAAATGTTAATTAAGTATAATATCATTAAAATACTTAATTAAGTTAAATTAAAACTGATTCAGTATTTGCCAGAGTATAATTAACGCAAGCAATTACATATAATGTATAGGTACATATTTGGTTGTTTTTTTTCGTCATGTATAATCTACTAATAGTTGTTTTTTATGTCTAGACAATCATTGCTCTGCCATTAAAAGTAAAATAGCTTGAACTTTTAAATTGGTTAAATTTACACTGCAATTGAGTTGGCATGTGTTATGAATGTTATAAAATTTCATAATCATCTCTAGTATTGTCAATAATTCTCCAAATGTATGCAATGTGCAGAGTTGTGCTATAAATGACTAACGAGTTATAAAATAGCTTATCAGAAAGTATGAATTTCATGACGTTGTTGTGTTTTCCTTATACCCTATTAATTGTGTGTCTAGATAATGCACTCCTTGTATAGTGGATTTGGTACACAAAATACAAGTTCAGAAATATCAACAATAGGTAACATAATCTCTTCAATATGTCATTCAAACCCAGTATTCTAAACTTTTAACACGTTGCTATTTAATTTTTTTTAATTCAGATAAATTGACAGACAAATGTGTAGGATTGGAGAAAGATAATACAGCAAGAGTGTGAGACGATTAAATCTGCAATGATTTGAATTTCAGTTATTTTTCTTTGTTTGATATTAACAGTAAGCTAATTTGCTGTCTCATTTTTGTCTGAATCAAAAAAACAAATATAGAATTTTTTTAATCACTTTATATAAATGTAAGATATTTATTTCTATAATTATAGCAATTAACGTTCAATTCATGCACTACATTTGTACAAAAGGAACACAATACTTCTCAAAATGATTTGGTGAACCTTGTTTTTATATTAAAAACAGAGTCATATCAAATTTTAGACTTTCAATAGTCCAAGTAATAAGTAATAGCTGAATAATAATATTGCAGTTTCTGGCTGTAATTGCTTTGAAATTAAATTACATCGGAACTGGTAATGTCAATAAATGCCACTTGATTTGTGAAATCTTGATTTATGCAATGATGTCAACATTTATCCACTTTTCAATAATGACCTATGATATTTTTACTTGCTATGGATGAACACTTGCTATTTATTCACAGTATACCAAATTATTTATAGATACCAAATTCAAAATTGTTTTACTTATCCACAAAACGTTTATAATATAGCTAACATAATAATGGCAGGTTTGGAAAAGAAAAAAGTTAACTTATAGTTTATAAAAATAATTGTTTGTATAACCGGTTATTGTCATTATATTGGAAATCAAGATATTAAATTAATTAATAAATTGAAGCTTAATTCTTTTTGTCGCATCTTCAAAAATACAAATTGGTAGCTGATAGAGTCAGATTATAAGGAGTGAGTTTTCTTGAAATAACTTCATATATCCATCATAATGAAACATCAATAAGATTGTATACATGTAAGTCTCGTTATTCAAACACATTCTGTTTACAATAATAAGTAAAGTAATAACTTTGTATTGTAGTTCCCAAAAGTACTCTGTTTTAAGCACTTGAAATCCCAAATCAGATAATAGGTAAGTGTAGATAGTTTTGATACATCAAAATAAATCAGTTCTCCCAAGTCTTTAATATAGTATTATCAAGTGATTTGGTCAATGAACAAACAATGACCTCTCAGATCGGCTACCAATAGTGTGTGTTTCACAAGTGATATATATATATGGTGTACTTTAACGGTGAGTGAACATTTGGGCCACTGAGAAATCAATAAAATGAATACTTATAAACTTATTACAAAGTCACCTATTTTAATTTAATCATTTTTTTATCACTTTTTCTATTATTTTAAACCTTTAATAATTGAAAAATTGAGAATTAATGACCATTACCTAATGCTTTCGTTTAGTTTACCTGTGTTGAAAACCCTTTACCACCTACTTTACAATTGCCATCAGTAATTAAATAATTTATTGTTTATCACCTTTAAGCAAGCAACCTTAGATTTCTAACTGAACTGAAAACAATTGTTCTCAATGCAGGCATTCTTATGTAGTTATATACCTGCCTATTTCAAGTTTTGAGGAAAAAAAATATGACTCCATACGTATAATAGATACCGTGTGAATTACAATATGTGGCTATCTAGGGGTATGTATTGAAAAAAATTATAGCTATTTATTGTATTTCACTAAAGTGATTGAAATTTTGTTCGTGGTTTTCTGCTATAGTTATTTAACATGGGAGAAATATATATTTTATGCATGAGAATGACTTTTTGTTTGTTGTACTTAATTTGATCCATTTTCTAGGTTCAGTAGCTATTATCAATATAGCTATTTCTGACTATATAGCTGTTTATCTACTCCATTGTCATTAGTAGCTAATACATTTATATATGATATCTTATTACATGAGTCAGAGTTATGTGGCTGAAACATTTCACGAGCAAGCTAATTATTTCACTGTGGTAAATAGTTACTTGCATGCACTCAATGTTTCTTATAAACACTGGCTGTTCATTACAACATTGGTCAACTTAGCATCATAAAAATAGTTGCAACTTGATATTAAAATCTTGTTTGATTCATGATCAGTTCCAGCAATAGACTACACAGCACTTCTACAAATTTATGGAGCCAGAGGGGAGTGAAAATAAAGCCTGATGAGCAAAATATCTTGCAGTGTTTAGTTCTTCTTTCTACACCTAAAAATGTGTAAAGTTCTTAACACGATCATTATGGTTTCTGTTTGTAAAGATGTCTAGTTTTACCGCATGCCTTCTATGAGGCTGTCTCAGTACTTGGAAATAGTGTACATATTCTAACATTCCCACAACAATAATGACAGCAGTGTGTGTAAGATGTGTGAAAGTATTGGTTGGACTGTGTCTAATCTTTAATGTCCTCTTTATGTTCACTTACTTTTTTATTATCAAATTATTAAATACTTTGCTGTGATTTTTGGTTGTGCTTAAGTTAGTGAATGACTATCACCCAATGCTCTTGTTCAAGTTTTTCTGTCACCATCTTGCTCATTTAAGAATTTTACATATTATTATTAACAGTGTTTATTTTTTTATTCGACAAATACATATAGCTTGTACTGAGTCCAGGTGTATTAGAAATTAGCGGACAAAGCTTGTTGTGTAAGTCTAACAATGAGGTAGTCGGAGCATCAGAATGTTGTGGCCAGTGTGGCCATGTCTTACACACTATCCAACATGTGCATAGGTATAATACATGCATATGTGCATACGTACATAAAGGTATTCTATATACTACAAACATATACTATATATACGTACTTGCATATATAAATGCATACATGCACACAATTCTACTTATGTGTGTTTTTTTAAACTGATTACTTCATATCCATGTTAAGTGAATTTACCAGCATTATTCTCTGTCTTGCACATTCAAAGAAATTATTCTCACATATGGTTTATGGGACCAACTTCGAGTGGACAAAGGAAAGGAGTGGTACCTGTCTCTGTTTGTCAATGAGAAGCCATCTTGTCATAGCTACTGTACAAGAAAACTTCCTCATTTACACACATCTTCTAAACAGGTTGGGAAATGTTTGTGTGATAGAGATGCAGGTAATTAATCCATGGTACTATTGTTACAGAATCATACCATTGAAAGGGTATGGGTAGAAGTCAATAGAAGAATTAACTACCCTCCTATAGAAGAAATTCTTGCAAGGATGGTGCAAAATGAAGAAATATTCTTAGAAGATCCACTTCATCAATACTGTTGTTCATGGCTGTTACTACAAGTAGCTAATGTGGGAACTTCTCTCTTTGTAGCATCCTGGAATGCTTATCCAATATCAAGTACATGTATGAGGTCATGATAATTGCACATAATGCATGTTTATCAGTTTACCTAGTGGCAGTTTGTGTAGTTGCACACCATAACCAAGTAAACTACCACAAGTTATAGCTGATAGTCACACCACATTACAGAGAACAACCAGTAATAGCCCATTCTATTTGGTCGCACACAAACACACACACACATAGCCACAAAAAACTATTAGCAACACTATTTAGGAATTAAAAAAATCATAGGAATAATTTTGGTTCATAATCCACAAGTGTTATTGAACAAGTGAAAAGCCACTGCATTCTGAGCTTCTGTAAGTATCTAATGAATCCCTCCACCCTAGCTGAAAATTGAAATAAACATGTATGTTTTTATTTAATTAATTCATTAATTTTGCCAAGTCCATTCAATTTTATCACCTTACTCCAACTTTGAATCTTAGAGAGGCCAGTTTACACAAGGTGCTGCTAGATGGGCTTTTCTATTGCTTCATTAATTTTGATGTAAATGGAGAGCAATGGCGTGTATAAAAACCAATTGTTATTGTTGTTGTTGTTGTTGTTGGGAAAAGAATGACAGCAACTGGTTTATTCATACTAGTATAAGATCACAATTTATTTTTTCATGGTAGGTGGTAGGAAGAGAGCTATGAAGAGGGGAATTCCAAATGTGGTTATGAATTTGGACAACAGGGCCAAAAAGATTAATCCTCAGTTGCTGCCTTCTGCAAGATCTGCTGTGCAGTGGTATCAGTCTCAAGGTGGTGTAATCTGAACCATGCTCATTTGGAACCCTTTGGAAAGTAATGATGTAAAGCAAGGTATTAGATACGAGACCTTCTGCTCAAGCTATTCATTCATGTCTTTGTTCTGTGAAGTAAGCAATGGAAGTGAAACTACTTTTAAGGATGCTTTGAAGTTTGTTATTGCCGTCACATATAGATTGGCTCATAGCACATGAATAATGACAACTCTGTTATCAATTGCTCATCAGTTTGTTTGTTCTAGAACAGAGTAATGTTGCTGTTGAAGGTATTCATGGCTTAGAGGATATTCTTCAAGCGAGTGATCTTCGTAAACCTTTTGAGGGATTGGAACGCGAATACTTACAAAAGAGAGCTTTCCATTCATTGGGTCTAGTGGTATGTTAACAATTTTATTTTGTTAATTTAACTTTTAGTAGACTTTTTTTTAGTACCCCATTGAGCGGATCCTTGGCTCGTCTTTTGGTGGAAGCAGTGGCTCTAAACATCGATTTAAGTTGACTTCAGACTGTGCGTATGATATTCCCTTGAAAGAGTCACTGCAACAACTTCTTTCAAATGCTTCTGTTTTTAGCCAGGTGAATTAATCTGATTCATTTCGCTTTCCAATCCCTCAAAAGGTTTACGAAGATCACTCGCTTGAAGAATATCCTCTAAGCCATGAATACCTTCAACAGCAACATTACTCTGTTCTAGAATACCTCGAACATTGCTTGACAAAGTATCTAAAGCATTTTCCACTAGCATAGTGATATCACATTGAAGATCATTGATCACTCCCTGTGGCATTTGTCCAACTTCTTTGCATTTTAAAAGAAACTGTATGCAACTATTTTTGCTCCAATAGTTCACATCATTGTCTTGACTAACTTCCAAGTCTTCTTCAAGCGAACAAAATTCGTAAGTTCGACTTCCTGGAGGTCTCAACTCTAGCACAGTTTCGGAGCAAAAATAGTTGCATACAGTTTCTTTTAAAATGCAAAGACGTTGGACAAATGCCACAGGGAGTGATCAATGATCTTCAATGTGATATCACTATGCTAGTGGAAAATGCTTTAGATACTTTGTCAAGCAATGTTCGAGGTATTCTAGAACAGAGTAATGTTGCTGTTGAAGGTATTCATGGCTTAGAGGATATTCTTCAAGCGAGTGATCTTCGTAAACCTTTTGAGGGATTGGAAAGCGAATACTTACAAAAGAGAGCTTTCCATTCATTGGGTCTAGTGGTATGTTAACAATTTTATTTTGTTAATTTAACTTTTAGTAGACTTTTTTTTAGTACCCCATTGAGCGGATCCTTGGCTCGTCTTTTGGTGGAAGCAGTGGCTCTAAACATCGATTTAAGTTGACTTCAGACTGTGCGTATGATATTCCCTTGAAAGAGTCACTGCAACAACTTCTTTCAAATGCTTCTGTTTTTAGCCAGGTGAATTAATCTGATTCATTCAATACATTATGTCTACATTTATTAAATTCAAGGTTTTTTAAATTTTATTTAAATCTGAACATTTTAACAATATTAGGTGATGCAAGGAAATCAGCGAAATGATAACTCCTAAAATATTATTGTGATGGTTCCAACTTTAGAGAACATCCCTTGTTTTCTCAAGATAGAAGACATTTGCAAATAGTTCTTTACTATGATGATGTGGAGGTGTGCAACCCGCTTGGCTCGAGAGTGAAAAAGCATAAATTAGGTGAGGTGTAAGTAATTTATTTTGAAAAACTATGATTTGCACCTGATTATAAGCAGGGTTGAAGCAAAGGAGAAAAGGCAACCCTGTAACCCTTCTCCTTTTTTTTTTTTTTTTTTTTTTTTTTTTGTATCACTACAACGAATGAAGTATCTATACTAATTGTCTACATTGAGTCCCATAATGTATGTTATACAGGACTATTCTACTATCTGCTAGGGAACCTAAGACCGGAATTACGTTCTTCTTTAAAAGCTATTCAACTGGTGACTTTGGTTCGCCATACATTCATTAAGGACTATGGAATAGACAAAATTTTGGAACCCTTTATGGATAGCATCAAATTGCTTGAAAGTGTAAGCTGATGTAATGTAACAAAGCAATTTGAATTAAGTACTTAACATGACAATATTTTCTTTTTCCTATTCCATATATATATGCGTGTTGTCTACATTGTTGTTAATGCAAACCTGAATGGTCTTGGACTTGGCCAGGAGATTTTTTACAAGTTCAGTCACCAAACACTTTGGGATCGAGGGGTGTTTAGATAACCAAAATGTTCAGATAACCATTGTAAAATGTACTGTAGAGTACTAATGAGAGGGCATGACCAAGCTATTCTTCATATCTGCACGTGCTACTATTAGATTTTGTGTGTTCAGTCAACTTAATTGTTCGGATAACTGAAGTTCTATTGTACTATTTGATTGGAGGTTTATACTGGTATATGTATGTTTGATGTAGGATGAGGGCATGGAATTGAACATACATGACCAACTGTATAGATTTAGGGGAACGATCAGCATTGTATGTGCTGATAATCTCGCTAGTTGGAGTCTCGGTGAATTTAAGTTTCTCTCAAGTGCTTTAAGAAAGTGCCGGTTTTGTATGGCAATTGGTGAAGACATGAAATCAAAGGTATTGACTTCAAGCTGTTTTTTGTTTTGTTTTTTAACTGATTAACGACAAATTACGTCAATTGGAGTCACACGTATGTATGTCCCTCAGGCCGAATTATGTCGGTTGGTGTCAAGCAGCTCAGTTAAAGCACTAGATTTTTGGGGGAGTGGGGGTGGAATCCCAGCTCTCTCCCCTTCACCCACCCACACACTCACACAAACACACACACACACACCCTTCCCTCTACATGATATGTGACCATCTACAGGAAATTCGGGCACAACACAGAACGCGTAATTGATGGAAAAAGATTGATTTTATTCTTTAAAATGTATTTAAACAGCCCGCAAAGTGGAACTGTGTGGTCACATTTATGGGCGGCAGTTCTAGCTATCACATTAAATTTGAAGAACTCAATCTCTAGCTGATAAAGGACGCATAAGCACACAAAAAATTTATGGATGGGGCCGCATTGTGCCGATTTTCCTGTAGACTGTCAAATATCTATAATCACCATATTTCATGATTTCTCTGCATTATTCTATAGTTTCTGTCTGAGGACTTTGAAAGGCGAACCAGGGAATGCCACACAAGTCATTGTGCTCTCCTCAATAGTGATTCACATGATCACATTGCTACTACTTATGGTGTGGATCGCAACTCAATTCTCAACACTTCAAGGTATTTCCATGTAACTGATGGTTTGGCTCCTGATATCATGCACGATATCTTGGAAGGTTGCTTACAGTATGAAATGAAAGAGTTATTGAAGTATTTTATACGGGATCAAAAATTGTTTGATTTGAACATGCTGAATAGAAAAATCACTTCTTTTCGGTATGGACCTATTGAATCTAGAAACAAACCTGTGCCAATGTCAAGTACTTCTTTGAATTCATCCGACCATAGTCTAAAACAAAGTGGTATGTACTATTTTCATGTTTAGATCTTTATCATACTATTTACATGGATCACATAGGTACATAATCAAAAGTTTTTCTATTCCCTAGACATTATGATGTTATGTTTTTGGATGACAATCTCCTATTAAGCTGTGCATTATATAGAATAAACACTTATTCTAACATCATTTTGAGCATGATGATGCATTGGATTGTAGCCATTTCTGTACTTCATTTTACAGTTTATATTGGCACATGTGCATTAATCGTGTTCTATCGGTTAAATACAATAAGGTTTTATCCAAAACACGAGGTTTAATGTTTTGTTAGTATTAGCTATATGGATTTCATATTGTGACAGTTGCCTGAAATGTCAGTGAGAGTGTCGATTTATGCTAACACTTTTACAGCTTTGGTTATTTGGTTGTTTTGTAGCATCCCAGATGTGGTGTCTAGCCAAATTGTTTCCATTAATGATTGGGCATTTCATCATGGAAAATGAGGAACACTGGGAAAATTTCTTACTGCTACTTACTATAACAGATTTTGTGTTCGCACCTATTATTTCTCAAGATGTTGTACCTTATTTGAAAGATGTTATTCAAGAACACCATACAAATTTCTGTTTACTTTATCCACATGCTCCAATTATCCCGAAGCTTCACTACATGATTCATCTTCCAGAATGGATACTACGGTATGTATAAAACCCATACAGTACGGTTGTAGTGTATTAATAAATACTTTGATAGTTTAACTGTTGGCTTGATTGATATAGTTAACTATAAGCAAAGTCAGACAGCATAACACAGCAAGTTAGGAAGTTTGATGTGTTTTTTTTTGTTGTTGTTGTTGTTGTTTTCTCTCCTTTTTTTTCTTTTTTCTTTTTTAAGTTATGGTGCCAGTATGAGCAGCTTCATCAGCTGGAGTTTTCAGTCTTGCTGGCCACTATTGTACAGTTTTTAGCGTAGGGGTAAAGCCTACCATAACATTGCAAGGTGTAGAGTTGAGGGAATTTATATGGATCTGAAGATCAGACTGTCAAAGTTTTGTGTTTGGTTATAACAGAGAGTTGAATACTGAGGTTTAAGAATTTGATATTGAACTAAAAATAATTAGAGGAAGGAAATTTTACGTTTTGTAGGTTCGGTCCACCTAGCAGATATTGGTGTATGCGATTTGAAGCTAAACACAGTTACTTCAAATCTCTGACTCAGAAGGTGAAGTGCTTCAAAAACATTGCCAAAACATTAGCGGGCGTCATCAGAATTTGATGTGCTACTATTCACTGGATGGAGATACTTTCAAGAAAGATTGGGAGTTTGGAAGAATTAAGTAAGTTTAGGAACTTGCTTATATCGGGTGTGTTATTTTTTTGTACCTGTATGTCCCTCTCTCTCCCCCCCCCCCCTCCCCCCCCTCCCCCCTCTCCCTTCCCACCTCTCACTCACACACTCCACGTGGAATTGCTTTGTCACCACTAAAGTGTATGGTTATTTAATTCATCATATTCCTAATACCTCTGTTGTTTTGTAGTTGTCATTGTTATTTTAGCTTCCCCTCCCATTAAGGTGTGGACCCTTTACCTGTTGAGAATAATAATGATAAATTCTAAAACATGTAGATTCTGTGCAGTCGCTTCACATGTAATTGTGAACAGTAAGATAGTTGCTTTTACTATGCCCAACGTATATATCGACAGGCCTATGACTTTGATAATAAAGTCATCAGATGGTTTTCACAGCATGGGAATTTTTCTTGGCTGCAGCTACTGTATTTAATACCTGTGATTAAATATTGAATAGTTAGTTCACTACATATGTGTATATTATAGGGCAGTTGTTAAGAAGGAGGATTACAATCGTAGTGATCTTATCGCTGACACATTGAGCGAGATAGAAAGTGACATTAGCATGTAAGTGTGTGTATGTGTGCTTAAATTGCAATTTGAAGGTTTTAATTTGGACCATTTTACTAAACTTTATGTGTCTATCACCCAATTCTTGGCTATAGACCCCCTCATGTCCAACCCCACGGGACCATAGATCGTTTGGATAAGTAAAACAATGCATTTTCAATGGAAACCATCACTTTCTCTATTTGTGACCGTCTACAGGAAAATCGGGCACAACGCGGGGAACATCATTTTTATTTTTTTTTACACAAATAAGTTCATCAAGAGCTGAAGATGAACTCCAAGTTTTAGAGCCACTGCGCGAACCGTTTCCGAGATAATACACAGAACCACTCTATTCTGCAAGCATCAAAGACCCATTGAACATCGAGATTTAGAGCCCCAAAGGCGTTGCTAGGGGCGTGCCCGCGTTAATTCCGTAGCTATCTTGTTACGGAAACAGCTTTTAGAAAGAGTAGGAAGTCTTTCCTTATTTTGGGGAAATTGCTGGTAGCCATTTTCGCTGTATTTTTATTCCTTTTCTTTTAGCTTTGAGAATATTGGTGCTGCTGCTACCTGCTTATCTAGTGAGGTACCATGGAAGTAGGAATTATAAAGAAAAGATAAAGGTAAGCAAGTCTGTTGTTAATCCAAGCAGTAATTTTAAGTGTTCATTAAAGTTTGTATACTTATGCACTTACAAGTATTTCTAGTGCATGCACGCACAAACTGATATATACACACGCACTAGTATTACCACTGTTTGCACGCATACTAGTATTACCACTGTGTACACGCACGCACTAAAAATTACCACTGTGTGCATACACACATACTAGTGATACCACTGTGTACACGCACTAGTATTACCACTGTGTGCACACACATACTAGTAATACCACTGTGTACACTCACTAGTATTACCACTGTGTGCACACACAAACTAGTCATACCACTGTGTACACACACTAGTATTACCACTGTGTGCACACACATACTAGTGATACCACTGTGTACACACACTAGTATTACCACTGTGTGCACACACATACTAGTAATACCACTGTGTACACACACTAAACCACTGTGTGTACACACATACTAGTAATACCACTGTGTACACACACATACTAGTGATACCACTGTGTACACACACTAGTATTACCACTGTGTGCACACACATACTAGTAATACCACTGTGTACACGCACTAAACCACTGTGTGCACACACATACTAGTAATACCACTGTGTGCACACACTAGTATTACTACTGTGTACACGCACTAGTATTATCACTGTGTGCACGCACTAGTATTACCACTGTGTGCACGCACTAGTATTACCACTGTGTGCACGCACTAGTATTACCACTGTATGCACACACATACTGGTATTACCGTGTGCACACAGGGTTTGTTCGTACTAGTACTAGTGTTTGTTCGTACTAGTGTTTGTTTGTACTAGTGCTTGTTCGTACTAGTGTTTGTTCATTCTAGTGTTTGTTCGTTCTAGTGTTTGTTCGTACTAGTGTTTGTTCGTTCTAGTGTTTGTTCGTACTAGTATTTGTTCGTACTAGTGTTTGTTCGTACTAGTGTTTGTTCGTTCTAGTGTTTGTTCGTACTAGTATTTGTTCGTACTAGTGTTTGTTCGTTCTAGTGTTTGTTTGTTCTAGTGTTTGTTCGTACTAGTGTTTGTTCGTTCTAGTGTTTGTTTGTTCTAGTGTTTGTTTGTACTAGAGTTTGTTCGTACTAGTGTTTGTTCGTTCTAGTGTTTGTTCGTTCTAGTGTTTGTTCGTACTAGTGTTAGTTCGTTCTAGTGTTTGTTCGTACTAGTATTTGTTCGTACTAGTGTTTGTTCGTACTAGTGTTTGTTCGTTCTAGTGTTTGTTCGTACTAGTATTTGTTCGTACTAGTGTTTGTTCGTACTAGTGTTTGTTCGTTCTAGTGTTTGTTTGTTCTAGTGTTTGTTCGTACTAGTGTTTGTTCGTTCTAGTGTTTGTTCGTACTAGTATTTGTTCGTACTAGTGTTTGTTCGTACTAGTGTTTGTTTGTTCTAGTTCGTACTAGTGTTTGTTCGTTCTAGTGTTTGTTTGTTCTAGTGTTTGTTTGTTCTAGTGTTTGTTTGTTCTAGTGTTTGTTTGTTCTAGTGTTTGTTCGTACTAGTGTTTGTTCGTACTAGTATTTGTTCGTACTAGTGTTTGTTCGTACTAGTGTTTGTTTGTTCTAGTTCGTACTAGTGTTTGTTCGTTCTAGTGTTTGTTTGTTCTAGTGTTTGTTCGTACTAGTGTTTGTTCGTTCTAGTGTTTGTTTGTTCTAGTTTGTACTAGTGTTTGTTCGTTCTAGTGTTTGTTTGTTCTAGTGTTTGTTCGTACTAGTGTTTGTTCGTTCTAGTGTTTGTTCGTACTAGTATTTGTTCGTACTAGTGTTTGTTCGTACTAGTGTTTGTTTGTTCTAGTTCGTACTAGTGTTTGTTCGTTCTAGTGTTTGTTTGTTCTAGTGTTTGTTTGTTCTAGTGTTTGTTCGTTCTAGTGTTTGTTCGTACTAGTGTTTGTTCATTCTAGTGTTTGTTCGTACTAGGGTTTGTTCATTCTAGTGTTTGTTTGTTCTAGTGTTTGTTCGTACTAGTGTTTGTTCGTTCTAGTGTTTGTTTGTACTAGTGTTTGTTCGTTCTAGTGTTTGTTCGTTCTAATGTTTGTTTGTTCTAGTGTTTGTTCGTACTAGTGTTTGTTCGTTCTAGTGTTTGTTTGTACTAGTGTTTGTTCGTTCTAGTGTTTGTTCGTTCTAATGTTTGTTTGTTCTAGTGTTGGTTCGCACTAATGTTAGTTCGTAATATCTTTCAGCATTATTACTCCTTTTTCTCCATTTCTTCTCTTTCGTGTTTTTCTAGGCAATGAATGCCTGGGACCAGCCTGTTCTTGCTGCTATACAAGGATGTTCTAGCTTGAATCTTGATACTGTTGGCATAGTAGCTACAGGTAAGTTGCAATTGTATGTATCATGATGTAATTATGATTACTTAATAAGAACTTTAATAAAAAATTAGTTGGCTCTGCTTTTTCGGCTTCTTTTGGGTGGGGGTGAGGATGGTGGAGAGGGAGAAGGAGATGTGGATGGTAAAAGTATGGAGTCATGGTTGTGAGGTGTCTGGGTATGAGGTGGAAGACAGACAATGTCTTTACATGCATCCGGGACAAAGTCCCGGATTTTATCATGCAGGTACTTCTGCCTCTCCTGTGGCAGTCCTGGTGGCTCAATCACTTGGGGTAGCAGGGCCGTAGTAGATGGTCCGACCAGTCCGACCTTGGTCGAACCTTTTTTTGGAAAAGGTGGGCGTGTACATTTAATAAGTTACCGGGTAAAGGTCGGCAAAAAAAATCGTACCTTCCTCTGTTGGTAAAGTGTCGCTAGTCTTTCCACCGGGACGAGTGTCTTGATATGGCTTCATCGACTATAATAGCGAGTCGCGAGAAGAATCTTCTCGATAATTTACCGGAATCTCCGCATCAGCCGTTGTCTTTAACTTCCCAAAAAGAAAGTTTGGGAAGAAGACAATTTCGGAACGTAGCTTTTAAGCTAGTTGGTTTGATCGGTGGACTTGGCTTCACTACAATGAAGTGAAGATTGCGTACATTGTTTTCTATGCTTAAAAGCTGTGAAATTAAATCACGTTGCTGCCAAAAAAGATGAGGCTGCTTTTGTAAGTGTATTGTTAAGTATTTTTAACATTTCAAATAGCTATAATTTTTTTTGTGTGTGAGTGTTTCTGTGTGGTGCTAAACTGACAGATGCACTGGAAATGAAAGAAATTGCTAATGATGATTTCATTGGCCAAAATGAACGTCGCATGCAAATTTTTGGAAAATTTACTTAAATTATTGTAGCCTTTTTTCTGTCATATTTACATATTTAACTCTTGCATACTGCCACTTTTTAATTTGTTACACCACTTTTGACGAAACCACACCCACTTCCTGGTCTGACCCTTTTTTTAATGGCAGAGACGGGCCTGGGTAGCTGTTCGGGACGGAGCTTCCAGTCTTGGTGGTTCTTTGTGAGGAGGGTGAGCGTCTTCTCCTCAGCATCACATCGCATCTTCACATCCACTTTGCCTGGTATACCTGAGGAGAAAATCAGGTGGTGGAATGACATAATGCCATCAAAGGCTCCCCTCTTGAAGTATGGCTGGAAGTATTCTGGTGTTGAGGGGTCTGGATCTGGTGTTGAGGGTCTGGATCTGGTGTTGAGGGGTCTGAAGCCTCGACGTCAGAGTCTGAGGGATCCAGGGGTTCATATAAGTTGAATTCATCCTCAATAAGAGGAGGAATAGACTCGGACTCAGAGTCATCACTAGAACCTTTAAAAATGTATTATTTTTTATATTTTTTATTTTAAAATTAGTAAAAGTGTAAGCCCTAGGCTATTGCATGAAGATACCTTCTTCTGAGTAGCCAATAAAGTGGCCATCAAATTCTTCATCACCTAAAAAAGTAAAAGAGTTATGACTATGAGTAATTTTGTTGATTGGGTACTAACAGTCTGGGGGTTGGTCTTCACTTCCTGGAGCCATGAATTCGCTAATGAGCTCCTCTAAGGCTTCACCGTCGGCTCCACCCATCATGTCCAGGCCATCGCGGTGGTGGAGATTCAAAGCTCTGGCTAGGTTCCAGGCTTACTCATGGTCTGTCTCTAGCTCTATCTAAACTTCACGTTCCAATTTTCCTGTAGACGGTCACATTTAATGCTAATGTTGAATTAATTTCGTAATGTCACAAAATTGCAGTTCATATAATCAAACACGTAAGTGTTAGATATGCCCAAGAATTTTTTTGAGATTCCTTTAACTTGGTTGTACTACCCACAGCCCCTCCCCCTTCTACCCTGTCCCAAAATGTGTAATATTTTACTGTACACATCTGTGTGTATGTTCTTACAGAGTCAGTTGGGCAAGGTGTGGGACTGTGACATACAAGCCAAGCAGTATTGTGGTGGTTGAAAATACCTTGCTTCCACGATTCGGAGAAATCATTGAAATTTTGGTTTTTAATGTCAAACATTGCTTATTCATTTTACAGCTCTACAAAACTGAATGCTTTTTACACCACTATCATGCCTTTGAAGTCACACAAAGTAAACAATGTTTATCATGTGTTCCTAATCTTTTAGTAGACTATCACCCACTTACACTGTACTATCTTCCAAGCCAAAAAAAAGTCATTCCATTGAAGTATCACCTCATTGAAGACTTGTAAATATGCTTTTATTGTTAAATGAATACTGTGCAAATTTTTGAAGTAAGTTACATAAGATTTGATTTACACACACACACACTTTATTTTTTAAGTCTTCATTACAATTAATGAGGGGTGAGGGTGTTATAAGGTGAATTTGTCCAGTGACTTGACAACAGTCAGACACAATCCGCTGGACACACATACACACACACACAATGGGAAAAGGGGGAGAAGATATACATATTCTTGAGAGAGATGGAGTTATATCACTTGATTGAATCTTGGAGGTGGCGTTACAGAAAAATCTTGTAAACATCTGGCCGAAAGGTTGGATTACTTGACGTTATCATCATGGTGTCCAGTGGATAATCATTCTGGAGAACAAAAACTGTAGCTATTGTATTCAAACTAGAACATTAATGGGGGTCAGTTGTTTGACATTCATTTGTATATAATGTCTTTATTATTGCTACACAAATGTGTGCTAATTGCACAACACACCAAATATGGTGTGCAACATCTTAGCACACTAAATAAAGTGGGCTATTTCATTGCACACCAAATGAGGTGTGGTAGTCACGCGTTTATGATAGAGTGTGAATGCATACCAAAGGTGTGTTACGAATTTGGTGTGCTACGCACGCCACATTTTTTACAGTGCAGTTTGTACGTTTTGAAAGCTCAAAAAGTTGTAGTCATTTAATATAACAGCAGTGATTAATTATTTTGAACACTGTAGACAGTATGTAGGTTTTCCTCCCACTCCCTTCCACTGGTTGGTATTGACAAGAATTTGCAATTTTTGTTTGTATTCTGGTGCTTACTGACTAATGTGATTAATTTCCTTCTGCTGTGGGAAATACTTCACCTCTAGCTAGCTGGTGCATGTTGGGTGAGTGCCTTTAAGGTGGTGGTACTGGTCTCCTGTGGTTGGCCAACTGGCCAATAGATGTGAAATTGACCGGTGATCTTTTTAGCTTGGCTCCTCCTCTTGCACCACACACACACACACATACACACATACACAAACACACACACACATACACGCACACATACGCATACACACATACACACACACAAACTTCTGTAGATTAATTGGTTTCATTCTATCCTCCCAACACTTGTGCCTCTTAAGCATTATTGAACACTACCTAGCTATTACAATATTATAATCTCCTTCCAAGCAATCTGTTTGCTATTGTAATGAGGCATCAAAACAGCTCAAGCAATGAAAATGGTACATCGAAACCTGTCTTCATAAGAGAAGCTAAACAGACCAGAAACACTCACCGGTATACATTTTCAATGCGAAACTTCACTTCTTCCAACTCTATTAACTTCCCTGAGCATAAAGTGAACTACACCGCTGGCTGCAAGAAATTACTTGCTTACGTGAATATGATGTTATGTTATAGGTACCTATGCAGAGTTGAAAGCTTCAAGAGGTCTTAAATCTTCGTCCTGAGTAAGTTCATACCTAAATCAACTGTTAATTGTCAGTAATCTCCAAAATCAGAGCATAACAGACAGAGGACGACTACTATAACCTTGTTGCGCGCATGCGTGCTGAGGGTTAATAATAATAATACAAGATCACAACACATATTATCAGGATTTAGCCTACAATGTTCCTTAATCATGCACACTGACATGTGATGCCATCCCATTACCACAATCCTAAGTGTTCTTCCCTCCCTAATATTTATGTCCTCAGAATTTTGGAAGTTGTACATTGCCAAAATAATTTTATGAGGAATAAAATTATACAACTATGCAGTATGGCCAAAAACTGATCTACATCAAACCTACACTTTCCTATAGGCCCATGCATCAAAGTAGTGTGGCTCAATCAATGGGTATATACCCATTGATTGAGCCACACTTGGCCACACTTGGCCCAGAGTGGGGGGGGGGGGCTTTGGTTTTGTTATGTACACTTGTGGTAAGATACTCATTACACTGAAAAAAGGCTGCCTAGGAGCCTACCAAAAATGTTAACTAACACCACATCCCAAATTGTTGGCTCTGGACTAGCCAAGGTGCATGTCTTTCTCTGCGCATAGCGGTTAGGTAAAGGGTCTGGCTATGTCAGACTACTCTGGTATGGCAAAGTACTGAAATGCATGGGACACACTAGAGTGCTTTAAACTCCCGGCGAAAAATTCTTATGCAATAATAATAATAATAATTGGAAAACACAGCAAAACAACAGAATTTATGATTTCATTTCACTTCTGTGACAGCACGCTCTATAGCCTCTTAGTGTTTCTGCATGGTCCAGACAGCATGACACCAAGGAAAATTTCAAAGTATCCAAAAGCATGGAAAAAAGTACAAGTATGAGACAAAATTAAAAATACCATTTGCATACAACCTGTGAGGAAAAACTGTACTTACCCATAATTGGATTAATCCAGTAACCAATCATGTATTATGAAAATAAGCTTGTGGCATCCTCTACATGAGAAGAGAAAAAGGAGCAAATTAGGCAAGAACCGGGTTCAGTGAAATTAATAACTGAAGTTAACAATTCTGTGTCAACGATCTAGACCTAATAACTATCTCCTATTTGTCCCACAACACTCCTAAAATTAAAACACAACTATAAGTCAACAGTATGCAGCCATTACAAAGAGTGAAGAGTCACAATGTGAAGTTTTGACCAAATTCTTAGACATCTTCAATATTGTACTTGAGTAGCTATGTATATATAAAATAATAGGCATATAAAACTTCTTTAAATCAATACTCATAAGAATCATTACATTGTAGGGCATAACCTGCTCACAAGAGGGCTATCATACCTACGCATCACTTCCGTTGAAAAAAAAATCTACCACTTCCAACCCACCCACTCACCCGATAAAGAAGACAAGACCAATTCTAACTCCGCGAGTGTGCAACCGTGTGACTATCACTTTACCAAACCTCGCATTTTATTGAATGCTCACCAGTAAACCAAAACATGCGTATTGGGCTGTCCTCATACTCGGCCTTGAAAATTTTCTCCTCGTTGTTGTTTCTATTAGTTTTTTTCTTTCTATTGGATTGATGGTTACCTCCCAATTTCAAACGGCTACGCACCATTCCAAATGATTGATGTCATATGCATGATTTAGCTAGCATGCTTGGCAGCGAAGTTTTTGTTTTTACTATTAATTTATTTGTAGACTTCCTTGAGTCAATATGTATCAGTGTGATAGCCAACAATTAAATAACAACATATAGTATTGAAATAAATATAGTT
>WLWD01004563.1_pt1 | contig 18720 bp, 17 predicted proteins | sample 6712731 | NCBI WGS metagenome assembly WLWD01 (sample SAMN12718690, study PRJNA576275) | sponge metagenome | isolation source: marine sponge | host: Mycale hentscheli | place: New Zealand: South Island, Marlborough, Capsize Point | collected 2014-11-01
GATTATAAAAGCCCTACGATCCACCGCTCTCTCCTCCTCCCCTTAAATGACGTAATTGTACGAGTGATAAATTCAACACTCCTTTAAAGTCAATACTTTCTAGTTGTAGTTTAACAGCTATTCGTAACCAGTATTTCATCCTGACGTTTTGGCAATGGGGGGCAAAGTAGAGTTTTGGAAATGTAAGGGGGTGGAAGCGGCACGCGTCACAATAGGAGGGAAATAGAATTATTAAGTGCATCTTGACTCACAAACAAGTGAGTCAAGTTTAGTATCACAGAACATTGTGGAATGCCGGCCTGCTCTCTCAAGAAACTTGATTTTCTGTATTTCATTCGCAGCTATAAATTTGTTCTGTAATCTACATTAGTAGAGTAATGTCTATTTAGGTATGATGCAGGGTGATAGGAAGGAACTGAAGTGGAGGAGGAATCTTACCTACCTCTTAAATACAATATCTATTACAACTGAATTAAAAATAAATTGATCTAAAAGAAAACGGTATGCACCCTCCCCTCAGCACACGCCCACACCCATCCCATGTGAAGCTATTGTTCAAACTTTTTAATCTTTGGGGCTTGCAAGAGTGTAATTTTACACAACGACGGCACTGTGGCAAAAGATATATCTTCTGCCAGAAACACTCCAAGGAAAAATGTGTAACCACTCCTAGGCCTGGGCCAGTTATGCTTTTTTCCAACGTATTATTTATGCTCCAATTCTTTTCAAATTTTCGTATTAAGCTTAGAAAATGTCATATTATGCACCTTTACTTATTATGCTCAAACCAACAGAAATAACCACGTCAATGGTCTAATATTATGAATTAACGATTGTTGTATTGGAGCATAATAGATGTTTCTACAGTCTTCTAATGAGCTTTGTTGAGATTTATCAAATGATGTACTAAAGACAGAGAAAACTTGTTCACTTCTGACTTCTGGGACAAAAATTTATTGTGTTGTGTGTGAGAGCGACATTTCCAAAAAAAAAAAGAAGGAAAAAACCACCTATTGCTGGCATTATGCTCAATGCTTTGGCACACTTGTTATGATCATACTTATGCTGGCATAATTGGCCGAGGCTAAACCCCCCCCCCCCCTTTCTACACACACACGCACGCACGCACGCACACACACACACAATGTGAACATCAAGATAACCACATTCCAAGAACAAGTGGCTATGCTGAACAGAAAACCTAGAAGAATTACTATGTGAATGTTGAAAACTATCGCATTCCAGGGTGGGGAAAGAACAACGATGAAATGTGTGAAAAAACTTGGTCGTCGCCAGGGAATCGAACCCAGGGCCTCTGGCTTTAGCCACCAGTGCTCTAACCACTGAGCTACGACAACCCACGACTTCCAAGCCTCACACACTTTACCTTTATACTGCTGAGTAGTACTGCAATGCCGCAGTCTCCTACTCAACAGCCACCAAGTATGTGCCATCAGAACACCTATTCGGTGTCTACCAGAAACCCCTTTCCCTCCGGAGAGGAACCAGGGTTTCATACAGAGGGTGGGGGGCACTGAGATTCCCCACCCCCCCAGGAAAAGTTTCCTCGCCCCAGAATTTACAGGTGTAATTCACTGAAGTCAATTTCTGATTGCTCAGGCCCTTCAATGGCGATTCGCATCAGTTTAGGTAATGTAGAATCGCTTATTCTGTTACGAAGCCTAGTTTTAAATAGTTTCATTTTACTAAAGGAGCGTTCCACACTTGCTGTGCCGACCGGGAGGACCAAAATTAAGTTCATTAGCTTGAAAATCTCTGGAAAAATATCTGTGTAAGCACTAGTAGACTCCATTTCAGCCTTGACATCTTGTAGGGTTGGTGGCTTGGTAAGCTTATTTTTCTCCATACGCTTTCTTCTCTTTGGCGAAATTCCCCCCGCCCCCCCCCAGACAAAAATTCTGTATGAAACCCTGGGAACCATAACCAGGTGGGTTGGAAAGGGTTCATAACATTCAAATTGACTTATCGCATTCCAGGGTGGGGAATGAACCAAGATAAAATGTGTGAAAAAACTTGGTTGTCGCCACGGAATCGAACCCAGGGCAACTGGCTTTAGCCACCAATCTGAGTTTTTATGACAGGTGGAAAATATGTGAATGTTGTTTCTATTATATCTGATTTACAACTTTTTTTAATAAATATGTAGTTTTAGCTGTGGGTTCTTTCAAGTCCTAAGCATTTTGAATCCAAGAATCCAAGGGGAGGCATTTAGAATCCAAGAATCCAAGGGGAGGCATTTAGAATCCAAGGGGGAGCAAATGCCCCCTTCCTCTCCCCCCCATCCCACCCCCAATTGAAACCTTGGTAACAGTCCGAAAGTTTTCATTGACTTTCTCAAGAACATTGTAAAAAAAAAACGACTATTTTAATGCCACCTTATTTAAAGTTAGTTTTTATGGGACTGGACAAGTTTCCCACCATTATGTATGACACATCCTGTGGAAATTTCACCATGTACACTGTATATTGTCTTCCTTTTGCAGTTGTGCCAGAACATGGTGCTGAGGACACTGTCTGACCAGCAAGACTTCAGCATAATTAGGCATCATCCAGGTTAGCCCCATGCTTTTTTTTTTTCTTATACAGTGTACCTTCGCTATTGGAAAATCTTTGTCCACAAGAACATGGGGAAATTTTTTTGTGGTTAGGGTATATGAAAGATCGAACGAGTCAATAAATGTTACAAGAAAGCGTGGATGCACTGAATTGTGTTCTAGAATAATATTGACCAGGAACTGAGTGATGTAATTATCCTAATTCACAATCATAAATAATTGTCTCCCCAACAAACACACACATTACACATGTAACACACATAACACATGTAACACACATCACATGTAACACACATCACATGTAACACACACATTACACATGTAACACACATCACATGTAACACACACATGCACAACACATGCAACACACACATTACACATGTAACACACATCACATGTAACACACACATGCACAACACATGCAACACACACATTACACATGTAACACACGTCACACATGTAACACAAATAGCACATGCAACACACACACATAACACATGCAACTTTTGAGCTTTTATCCTGCCCCTCTGGACAGGCTGTGTGTTGCTACAGTGAATATGTAGGAACTGGTAAATGTCCAGTTGATGTTGTTCTTTTTTTATACTTGTAGTGGAGATGTGTATGATACTGTCTTTTCTAATATGTAGTGTCCATGTCAAGATCGCAGACTGATGGGTGTGTCCTTTCATACAGAGGCTACTCCAGATAGCCATGGCTGTGTTACAGAACGTCCAATTATTCACTTTATCATTTTGTTGTGTATGCATGACACTTATTGTTTATTATTAAATGTATAGTACTGTACTTTTGATGATTTTTGTTATTGCTTGTTGATTTTTTAGTGTTGTGTTGTAATGAATTGCTTAATAAGTTTAAAAAAAAAGAAGAAGCACTATACTAAGTTATTGCTGGCTTCATTTTTGGGTTGTTGCATTGTATTTCTTGCGATCATAGCAATAAGATGAAGGAGAGTGTATGTATGTGTGTTGTCTAATATGGTCCTCGAGTTAGTGCCCTGCATTGTGTGAAATTTGCACCACTTGAAAATTATGGACTGGTTTCTATTATGGGCGCTGTTGTCTCGGACTGAATGATAATGAGGGTTCTATTATGAACATCTGCAACACCCCATGATGCTATTTACCATAATGAGTAGTTTGTGTAACAGTTTCTGCTCAAATTGCTAACACATTGTGACACTTGCGATTGCACACAAATGCTTTTCTCCGTCGGATCATGTGCCCTTCCAGGTGCTTCCTAGCCACATATCAAGTGGTTGCCAGTGAATATGACGAATTTTATCCTCAACTGTAATCTCCATTATTCATGCACTTCCTTGTAATTGAATAATTGGCGAGCGAGCGTAGCGAGCGAGACACTTACAGGGGTAACACAATCGAAAATCGGGGATGTTTGTTTGTTTATATATATGGACGTACGTATGTCATTTTGTACTTTGACCCTCCGTATTTCTGTGTTCGCTCCGCGTTCGACCCCGTCCCAAACTTCACTAAACAAAATCCTCCGGTTTAGCGACCATTACCCGTATCGCCTTAGAAATTGAATCGTTTACGGCTTTGAATTGTTTTGCGGGTGCAGTTAAAACTCAAAAACTTATGACAGCTCCATTTCTATTCGAGTTAGTGGCGGTGGTAAGTTAATACGCTATTTGTCACAGTTATAAGCCCTACTCAACAGTATCTACTTAAAAATTCATTGTCCACTAGACTTACCACGAAGGTAAGTCTAGCGTAGGTATGTTCAGTTGTGTGGAAGTATTGTGCGTTACAACTACTATTAAGAATATCACAAAGAAAATTTTAAATAACGTGATTTGATTTTGTTGCTTCTTTTTCAATTCAAACTGTTGCGGGAGCGGTTACTATGACACTGAAGCCCCTTTACCACATACGTGATTTAATAACTCGACTTTATTTTAGTAGCTTGAGTGTTAGTTTTTAAAATCAAATTTAACAATAGTGTAGTTTAAGGCTCGCTCGCTCGCCATTTGTGCTCAAGCACACCACTAGTTATATAACTGTGACAGGCTCTGGGAAAACCAGGCATTTCGAGCAAACATTGAAATTGAGATATAGGCTCCAGAACGAAGTCATCGGAAAAATTCTTTCTTTCTCCTATTTTTGTTTTTTGCAGAATTAGTCTTAGTGACCCTTACTCTAAGTCTATGCCAAATTTCAAATGGCAAAACAACTTAAAAGACCTCAAGCGTGCCGTGGAAAGACAAGCTACTTTTTATTCCCTCTCGTTCTCGAAGTACAATAAACGGGGAATGGGTGGAGTTTCAAACAAGCAGCTAAAAAAAAACGGCATAGCTTTGAGACTATTGCATGCAATCTACAGCTTACCTCTGGCTGAAAGTGTACTACTACATCGAGTAGAGTAGCCAAGGATTCCGACAAGACAGGCTCCGAGACGCTCTGAAAGCTAAAAAGAACTCTACGCAACTTCGTTAGCGGCTGCACAATTTAATTGCGTATGCGGAGTACGCCGTTAAGTATACGGAAACATTAATTATACCGGAAGTGGAAATTCAATACAGCCCAGTTTTAGCACTAAGTTGAGATAAATTGTAGCTTTTTATTAACATAAAAAACTCATTTTTTTGGTTTGCCAGAAATGCCTGGTTTTCCCAGAGCCTGTCACGATGTTGACAAAAGTTTATGATTGCGTAGCATTGTTGAAGTACTGTGACTATAAATGGGTCCAGTTTAGTTGGTTGTTGTTTTTTTGGTTGTCATTTTGCTTGTTTGTTTGTTTTGTTTTGTTTTTGGCAATTGGTAATCATAGTGATGGTTATGCGGTAGTAATGCATACATAATAATCTAAATTGACAAACTGTTCATAAGAGGGAGGGGCTGCTTTTCAGCATGCAGTACAATTCTCTTCAACAAGCTGTAATAGAATTTTCATTTCCATGAGACAAATGAGATTATTTGCAAATAAAAAGTGGGGCACCCATGTAATGAGATTCAAACTTCTGTATTGCTCATGATTTTTATAGCAACTGATATGCAGAATTTCAGTTCTTAGAATGAAAATTAGAATAGCATGTGTGTGAATGTGAGTGTCTATGTTTTGTTATGTCTGTGCATGTGACATATATGCTGGACCATGTTTATTCTTTTATTGTACAGGTCCAGAGTGTGTAGGTAAAATAACCGATAAAAACAAAACAAATTGACCAACAAAGCATTGTATGCATCCGTCATGATTGATAGTGGCATAGTATAGGGTTGTGGAGAGTGTTTATCACAGAGAGGTTGACAGTGAGAAAGTGAGTTTTATAGCCATCTCCAGAATGTTACCAAGCTCTCATAGTTGGGCAACTGTCAACGGTGCATATATCTGTATGTACACTTATATGTGTGAGATGGTTGCCATGCAATGCATGCACCAGGTACAAAGGGTGATGTGGATGATCATGTGGCCTGATGTAACGTCCACTGGAAAGGAAGAAGATGAGAGAAGTAGAAATCTGACCATAGTCAGACATAGTGACCTCAGACTATGTGAACTATTGTGTACATACTTTAATTGCAACTACCTCTCGACCATTTCAAGAATTTATGTTCACTCTTGAATTGTTAATTTTCATCACAGTCAAGCTTAAGCAATACTGTAACAACATAGCTGTAGATGTCAAACAGATAATATGATGATAAAATGACAATGTTTGACTGAATATATAAATATGAGTTAAAGTGCATAATTGGTTATTCTTGAAAAAGCCGACATCAATTCTATAAAACATTCACACAGCATGGCCATAGTAACCATGATTTGTATATCATCAGAGCATTTACCTGCACGAGGTCTTCATAATATCATACAGGCAACTTCACCTCGATGCATTGGGACTCAGCTTTTTGCACTCGACCACCTCCTTACACATTTAACAATGAAATTAAAGTCTGCAACAAGAAATTTTAGCTGCACTGAAGTTCATCCAAATTAATACCACTGACACAACTTCATCTATGTACTTTGCACTCACCTGCATCAAGCATGCCAATACTTTCCCAACTCTACTGAGAAAATAGTCACGCAGGTCCAGTCACACCTCCATACTCCCATCAAGGCCAATTCACACTCTACAAGACAGATACACGCAGAAATGCTCTCTAATAGAAAAATTAATAGTATTCCACCGCCCCCTCCCCCACCCACCCCCAAGCCAAAGACTTCCCCTCCCCCCCCCAAAATTTTTTTAAAAACGAATCCTATATGAATCCCTTCACATGAATTCTGAACTCTCTTAATAACCCAGCAGCATCTTAACTTGCATCATTCCTTCATGCTATGCTCACTTGATAGCCTTAACAATCCAGATATGTAGAACTAGAATTTACCTACTGCCTAGCCAAGCGGAGGTGTGATTCAGAACAATGCAGTCCAATCTCTCCTGTTATTACACAAGATGGCCAATACAGAAGAGTGGGGGAGAGTAGTCCCCTCTGAATATATCGGGCATGTAGTGACCTTTCTAAATGCGAGTGCAGCACAACAAGGAGGATCTGGGCATGTTACACAAACAGACACATGTGTCAATATTACCATTCCAGACTGTCCAACCATCCCGACTTTGGCGGGACAGTCCCGATAATGATGCTCAAGTCCCGAGTCCCGCCTCACCTAAGGTCGGGACAATAGATGTCCCGACATCAGCCCTCAATCACAATATACAGTTAACCAAGTTTACTTTCATATTGCATTTGATTCCCCGTACTCAACCAGTAATACCCGCAACACCAGATTGAATTTTTAATTACACAACACTCAGCCTTTTTCAATGATGATCTTTACCTTGTAGGGGAATTACAATGATTCACATGGTAGCTACAATTGAACAATAACTGTCAATTCAACTGATTCATTCATTGTTCATGCTTATATGTTTTTTTTTATATTGCTGTTTTAATTTTCTTAGCAAATTTTTCCTTGTATGTAATTAATTATTAAAATTTCTGGATATAGAACAACACTAGAAGAGACTTAAAGTTGTAAGGTCTGTCTTACATAGTTTAAGATTACACATGAAACTACTTGGCTGCTGACATATATCAATGTTGGTTGTGCACGTTCAATCTTCAATCTCGTACTGTGTGTCCCTATCACACAAAACACACACACAAACAGCACACAAACTAGCACCGTGCAGCACACCTCAAAGATACAAAAATTGGGGGGGGGGGGGGAGGAGTTGAATTGAAATACCCAACAGTAACAACACTGGCACCAGCGTCCCATACTCCACTCCGCTCAAGAGGTAAAAATAAAAAATCACTATTTCATGAACTTTATACCAATACCTATGCAGAATCTTTCTGTTCAGCCAGTGACCAGCACTGAGCTGCAGGTTAAACTGACCCACTGTAGGTGCAAGTGAGAATGCTAGGAAAGTTTCAAGTCTTCCAAGTACCATCACGCAATGACCTGGACTTGCATCCACCTAATCCAGTTTGCTAGGACAAAAATATTCTGGTATAGCCGGACCCTGTTTCTGCTGCAAAAGGAGAAAGGGATCATTGCTACCATTACAGGAGGGAACATACACACATGCACATACAAACACATACACACATTTCCATACATCAATTTAATACTGTACACAAAAACACAATTACATACATCAGTCTATTGCAATACCAAATACAAAATAGCATGAGAGCAGGCTATGTTCTATTATTACATTGCAAGTTAACCACTAAATGTAATTAACCACGAAATTGAATGACAATTGTTTTCGAGTCCGTCATTCCCATCTCACTGAAATAGCTTGCTTACCTTCTGAGTCAGGTTTTCATTCCTGGATCACAAACTGTGAACTGTGTCCTGTCCTGTCCTGTGGTGTTCTCCTCTGTAGCTTGGCACCCTTCATTCCTGCAGTCTTTCTGCACTCAGCGTCGTCTGGCAACTCCTTTACTGTGTTCTTGACCTCATACAGCTTTGTGCAAGTCCTGCCATTAAAATCGCTTAATAAATAACAATAATAACAATAATAACAATAATAACAATAATAGAAATAATAACAATAACAATAATAATAATAATAATTAATAATAATAATAATTAATAATAATAATAATAATTAATAATAATAAATAATAATAATAGTAATAATAATAATTTCTCCTACTACTACCTCACTCCTCCTCGTCATAATCCTATTTATCATACTAATCCTCATACTCATGTAATATAATCCTTATCCGTCTCATACCTAACTACTCCTCGTCATCCTCATTTTCTCCCCCTACTCAAATCATCATCACGTCCTCCATCATCCTTTCTCCTAATAATCCTCACCTCCTCACTAGTCATCCTATATTTTTTCTCACATACTCACATCTCCTCCCTCGAATAATTTATAATAATAATAAATAATAATAATAGTAATAATAATACTAATACCAAAACAAATAATAATAATACTAATACTAAAACTAATACTGATAATAATAATACTAATACTAAAACTAATACTAATATACTAACAGTACACCGCGTACATTGCCCATTAAAAAATGTATGGGGAAAATCGCCGTTCAATTGAAATCGTATGGGGAAAGTGAAATACCATGGTTGGAGTTGAAATACTACAGATAGCAAAGTGAAATACCATGGGTAAAAGTGTGCATGCGTTAGCCTTAGTAACGCCATAGTTTTCGCTGAAAAGTTTATTTACAGTAAGATTTAAGTGTACTATTACCGAGTGACAGCACGGGTAACCGTGGTATTAGGGATTAATAGCATGAGTAAAACAATAAATAGCACTCGGCTTCGCCTCGTCCTATTATCAATAGCATTACTCATGCTATTAATCCTGAATACCACGATTACCTGTGCCTACTCATACCAATAGTACTCCGCGCAAATTAGCCATTAAGAATGTACAGAGAAAATCGTTGTTCAATTGAATTAGCATGGTTGGAGTTGAAATAGTACAGTTAGCGAAGTGAAATAGTACGGGTAAGTACGCAGGTATGGGGTAATTAGCCTTAGAAATGCAGTAGTTTTTAGTGAAAGGGTTGTTTTAAAGTAATGGTGGCTGTTAAATGTAGGTATACTGCTAGCAAGTGAAAGTCGTGGTATTAGGGATTAATAGCACTCGTTAAGCAAAAAATAGCACTCGGCTACAACAGTTACCCGTGCTATTACTCATAATACTACTACTAATAATAATAATACACACCGTAAATTGCCCATTCAAATGTACAGGGATAATCGCTGTTCAATTGGCACGGGGTAAGTCGTGGTTATCAGGGATGGTAATCGTATGACTATTTCCACGTACAATACAAAACCCAGATGCAAAGATCGTGCAAGTGCGATTTTGGGAGAAAATGGTACTTACAACAGTTCAAATAGCACTCGGCTTTGCCCCATGCGTTTTTTCTGCTGTCGTGCAATTTTCCCCAAGTCACTCTCCTAAACATGTGATTACCTCTATACATAACACTCGTAAAGAAATAAGTAGTACTCGGCTCATTTTAATCATGTTTCCTGAATACCACGGTTGCCCTTGCTATTACTCATACTACTACTACTATACTACTACTACTATTACTAATAATAATACTAACAAAAATAATTACAATAACATTAATAATAATAAACAATAATAAAACAATAATAATAATAAGAGATGTGACCGTCTACAGGAAAATCGGGCACAAAGCGAGCCCTAAAATTTTTTTTAAGCACTTAAAAAATTGTCGGCATCCATATATTGAGCTCTCCAAGTTTTAAAGTCATAGCCTCAACCGTTGTCGATATATGCACCCTAACCGTTCCCTACCATTGGCTTATTTAATAATTAAATCGACCTTTTCCCGACATTTACACGTGCCGCGTTGTGCCAGATTTTCCCTGTAGATGGTCACATATATACAAAGTCTATCTAAGAATGGTGCAGGGGTTGAGGGAGCTGAAGCCCATCCCCACATTATTCCTCATACCTAATAATTTCAAATCGACACACTCACTCCACTCTCTCATACTGTATAGGTAATACGTTCATCATGAAAGTTATTACAATTGATTGTATATAATACTTATTGTGAAGCTGGTGTGACACTATTAAGGTTGAGGATCAGTAAACAAAATGCAACAATCTAACTCTTTTGCAAAGTAGCAAAGAGGATCGACAATTTGCATAGATTGCCTAAATTGACTAGAAACATTGCTCACTGAAATGAGCTAAGTCTTGAATCAACGGGCTTGAACCCACACCCCCACAATGTAGGAAAGGCAACAGCCTTCTTGTTATTCATCATAGCTAGACTTTCCCCCATTTCATGTATCCACCTAGCAAGCTAATACCACAAAATCAGCTAGAATCCCCCCAAGAAAAAAACGACTATCACAGTTCAGCACCCTATACTCTTTCCCACTCATTGGTCTTACCACTGGAGAAGCTGGAGGCGGGAGGAACACGAAGAACCAGTCACATCAGGTGCGCGTTCATTCAACCATTATTGCCATGGTAATAAGCATGGGTGCACGCCCCTATCCGGGAGGAGTGGATGCTGTTGGTGAGACCCTTTACCTATGATTGGTTAGGTAAAGGGTTTCTTCCTCGAGAAGTGTAATTGAGTAGGTAAAAAAATGAGTTTATATTTTGAAGTTGGTTCAGAAGTGAGTCATGCCATTTTGGGAACTGCTTCTTTAATGATATGGTAATAATATGGATACCTTACAACTTGAATCAATCCAATTTTTTCTAACTGAACCTGCTAAAATGGTGTGGGGTTTTTACAATGAAAGCTTAAGTTACTTCATAACATTCCCCATTGAGGCATTACAGTTTTATGTTAAATGTCTTTAAGGGATTTTTGCATAGGATTGAAAATAAATGAATAACAACTCAAAGTATGCGGTAATGGTCGACAATAGAAACATTAGTGACAAATTGCTGGACGACTTCAAATACGCGTGGTCGACAATTGCGGCGGTAGTGCCTCTTTTTCAGGCGATCTCTCTCAGTAGTGTGACCAGACCTCTCAACCTAAAAATGGGCATGGTGTGAGATTAAAGTTAATTTTGGTGTGAGATTTGCTCTCTTGGCGTGAGACATGCACTTGACACTTTATAATAATGATTTTATTATTCATACAGCGTAATAACACAACTATATAAAGCAATATTATTTTTTATGTTGCTTGTTATAAATGGCTGTGGCTTTCTTGGCCTTTTCCAATAGTGACTCTGTAGGCTTCCACTCAAGTGGAGTGTCTATGTGAGTTTTAACAATCATTAATGATGATAGAGTACCATCCAATTTCAGTGAGTCTCTAGAAGGTGCACATAATAGCATTATTATTATGGTTGATTGCAACCATAATAATACATGTTACCAGATAAAGCTTGAGAAAGCTTGAGAGTTGACATATTTGGAGTGAGAATTAGGGGTATTGGTGTGAGAGCTTGAGATTTAGCTTAAAAGATTTGAGTCTCACACCAAAAGCTTGAGAGTTGACAGGTCTGTAGTGTCCCGTATATAGAAGATGAACAGCGAAGGTCTAGCTGGTGCCTTTAATGAAGTCTTCTGTCGCTGTCACTTGAGGGTCATATCTGTAACAGGAAGAACAGTACACCGACAATTGAGGGCTTACGCTAGTGTCAGTCACTATGTTCTAAATTAGTTAGTCACTGTACTTTGCTATCAATTGCATAGTCAGGAACAATCACTACATTTTTAAATTAGCTAGGTGCTACACTTTGCTATTGATTGTGTTGTTAGAAGTGTGACTTTTAGTCAGCGTGGGTTTGAATTGCTAATACAACTAACACCCTTGAAATATATGAGTTCAAACTCTAGGATACTACAGTTAGGAACAGACAAGAAAAGTTGGTGGATCGTTGTACACTGCCAGCAAGATACTGTCAGGCAGGAGAGGTGATTGTAGACTGCCAACAAATAGACTTACAGCAGCTGAACATTTTTCTGGAGTAGTTGTATAGCCAATCATAGGCCTACTCATATGTTGTATTGATATTTAAAATACATTGTTAGAGCAATGTTAATCATTTTTAAAAGAAAATGATCTAAAAATTTTAATTTTAATAGTTTATTGTAATTTAAAAAATACTGTGGAAGTACAACACTTTTAAAATAAACATAATAAAAGATAGAATGTGTGAGTATGATACATAAAAGTAATACAATGAGTGTTTTCAAATGTATATCCATGTAGTGTTGACAGACTTCATTCCACAATTCTATTATACAAACAACACAATAATTCAAATACTACAATAATAACAATACACTTACTGGAGCTGTCGCTGTATTTTATCTGCTAAATGATTACATTCTCCTGTTTGGAACAATACAGTAACAAACTCCTTGAGAGCTGAGGGTCTCAATGAAAAGACTTTACGAATGTTGTCCAATAGAGTCCTTGCTCTGTCTTCGTTAATAAGGTTAAGCTCACGAAGTTGGTCATAGGTATATTGTGATATGAGTCCAATACTGTAGCAGTGATCAGCTACTGTCATAACACAAGGCTTCACTGAGTGCACCAAGTCAGGATACACACTCAGAAATAAACTCAAGTTATTGCCACCTATTAATAAAACATTTATAATGAAACCAAATAAAAACAATAACTTGACATACTTTCAGAGACCTCTACCACAGGAACTTTCTTCTCATATTTCTAAAACCAAATAAAATAATTGTTAGTTATTGCAAGTTAGAATACATCAGTCTATTTCTACATACCTGTCCATACCAAATGAGGTGTCTATTCTGAAGTGCAATTCCTTGTGAATGGTTGAAACACTTCATGACCGAAGGAATGGACTCTACTTCATGAACTCTCCCAAGATGATTCCCTCCTTCATGAGAACGACAGTCAAAGACAAACTGGTAGTCCATGGAGCTGTTGTAGTTCATTCTGGAACTAGCTTTCTTTAGAGTGTCTTCTATTTCTTGTTTTAGAGCAGCACATTCATGGTGAATGGAGTCTTGGAAAGTAGGATCACACGAAACTACGACTTCAAAATATTTGCATCGAGATATAAATGTTACACCAATTTGTTTAGATCCGTACATAAAGTGCACCATGTTTTTCTTGACTCCTTCTCCAATGAAAGTGAAGGACTTGTTGGATACGAGACATGCCATTGCAGCAGGAAAGAGTCCCATAGGAGTAAACCCACTACTGAAGTATATCAAGAGAGGCTCCACGAAACTTGAGCTACAAGATTCTTTGTGGAATTGGTCAAGTTCCTTTGCACTAGTGTTTTCTAACACGCAAGGCATGATGTATTCTTTCTCCTTTTCTAAAACTAAGTTAGTATCAGAAGATTCAACTGACGCAATCTCAGATATCAAGTGAAGATATGCAAGCAAAGCTACCAGTTGCTCTGGTGGAATCAGATGTCCTGAAATGTCAGCTGTAGCTGTCTTCAAATCTGTCATAGAGAATCGACCTGTCTTCCTGAATCTCTCGGATGTGGCTTGACCTATGCTATCAAAGCTCATGGCTTTAAGAATGACACCAGTGATACTGTCATACACTACCTGGATGTCAATGATGACCAGGTCCTCCAAACCAGGCACACTGGGGAAGTACATCAGAACACCGGCATGGTGGTGAAGAAACCACAGAGCTGCTTTGGTCTCGTAGGGTGTCATATTGAAGGCATGGGACAAGGCCAAGCAGGTCTCCAGGCTGGCGGTCCTCACTTTTCTCATGCGAAGACACAAGCTGAACAGAAGCCACACAGCTGGAATTTTCAGCTTTTTAAAGTGTTTCTCCATGGCATTCTCCAGTAGCTGATGCAAGTGATCGATCTCTTCTACTCCGCCTCCCATGTTGTCTAAAGAAACAACAAGCTTGTCTTTTGAGCAGAACTGAACTATGCCATTTTTGTAGGAGTCAGTGTCTCGAATCACTTTTTGAAGCTGTGAGTCGACTGTAGCGATGACTTCCTCAGAAACCTTGTCTTTGTGAGTACCCACGATATACACTACTGACTTGGAGGACTCCAGTATCTCACCAATGGCTGAGTTGTCTGGTCCTGGTAGAGGTTGAAGATGGGTGGAGGAACTGAAGCAAGATATACTGGCCAGAGTACGCAAAATCATCTCTTGCAGAGTAAACTCAGATTTCTCTGGTGCAGTTGTCTCTCCTGAAGCTCTCTGATAAAAGACCCGATACTCCTCATCTAGTTGGAACTTGTAGCTAAAGAACAGCAAGTAGAGGCCAGGTCCTATGGTGAGTGCTGGTAGCATATCCATCAGCTCAGGCTGACCTCCGGTGTCCTCCATTCTCAAAAATGCTTTAAAAGAGTGCCTCACATTTTCTGCAAAGTGTGGTTGTTTCGACACTGTCTCGAATATGGCAGCTATTTCAGAATAATCTGGTGATGATACTGCCTGATCAGCTGGTTGGTCATGTGCTGTTGAAAGTGGAATGATTCCCTTAGGTCTGGGTTGCTTATTTCTGGTAAAAGATTGCAATCTTGCCATCATTTTCTGTAATAATGAAGGTTGGGGTGGCTCTTCCACAGAGTGAGACTGCCCTGTACTACTAGCCTGACTGACCTCTGCCCTGGTGTCACTACCTCTATGGGAATTAGCTGTAGCCTCAGAAGTGGATTCAATTTGAAAACTATCTTTGAGAGTGTGAAAGAGTAGAGAAGCTTCCTCAATGAGATTCTTCACAATGGTCCAGTTTGTGGTTCTTTCTGCTGTTGGATCAGACTTGCCTTGGACTAGCAAATTGGAGCAACACTGTACTGTGCCTGTGCTGCCATGAATCTGATCCTCTTCTTTTGCTGACAGAAGATCTATAATCTCTTTTTGAATTCTCCTGAGAGTTGTACTCTTGCCTTGTCTTGGAGGACCAAGGGACATAAACTTTAAAGACAGAAGCTCCAACACTTCTTTGGAAACAATGAAGTGTTTGTATGCATCTTCATACTTGAAAGCTATTGAACATAAATAAAATAGGAATTATAAAATACTGCAAATAAAACACTAATTACAGGTATTAAGGTCCCATTGGTTATACTATACAAGTAACCCACACACTGCCCCAGTACCATTAGCTGGCTCCAGCAATACAAAGTGTGGGCAGCTGGTTTTATAGCCTGGATGGAGCTAAGCCAGTAGAAGCAGCTGCCAGAAGCAGCTGCATTCCAGCACTTGCAATTTTGGCAAAGATAATCAATTACCTTACTTATTATAATATCTTAATTAATACAATAAATATTTAGTTTTAACATAATTAACACAATAATAAACAATAATATTCTAGTTATACTATAGTACAAGTTTTAATATCTAACTTTAGTTTCCCATACAATCTATAAATGGGACATTCTAAAGAGAAGCCAATATCACTGAAGGCAAGATGGCTTTCTAGAGATGCTGCCATTTACTTACACTAACCTGACAGAGTTTCTTTGTATACTCCATCTCTATTAGCAACCAGCAACTGTCCAGTAGACAAGACTGCAGTAGCTATCCATACACCATCTGGTCTATCTCCCTCACTAGTAGTCTCAATCCACTTTTCTGTCTTGTTGGAGTAACTGCTAATGGTAGAATATCTACCAATGCCAATTAGATTCGATACATAGGAGGCGATAGCGAAGATCTTAGTAAGTGTGGCTACTGTCCTCCATATTGTTTGTCTTCTTGTCCTGCCATTTCTAGCAGATGCTATGAGAGACTCTAGACTGCATATAAATAGAATCTTCTCCTTGTAAATTCCTCCTGTGAAGTAGAGGTTGCCTTCATGGAATGTTGATCGCATGTTCCAGCATGAAGAAGGAAGTGAGTCTGCAGTCGTCCAATGGTCGTTGAGTAGAACTTCCACTACGTCCAAGTACTCGCCAGGTGAGCCACACCCACCAGCCACGACCAGGACCTCTGGTGATCCTCCACTAACTGATGATGCTCTGTAGCGACGAGTAGGCATGGCACGTAGCGATGGCTTCCAGTCTAGACCAGTAGTACTAGTCAACAGAGAGTTAGTGCGTTCATAAGTGGAGGAATGACTTCCACCAACCAATACAAACTTAGACTGGTAGGTAGTTAGGGACGAGTATTCATATGGTGCAAGAGTAGTAGTCCATGAGTGAAGGTCAGTAGAGATGTGAAGTGTGCGATAATTAGAATCCATAACTAGCAGTTTATCATGTAGTACTACACATTGTCTAGGCTCGACATCCTCACTCCATGTATGGCAGTGCTCCCAGTGAAGTGAGAATGGAGGATGGAGATTTCTCTAAATACAAACAAATAAATATATAATTAAAGTGATAAATAAACAAACACACAAACACACAGCACTAAGTGCTATTTAAATGAGACTTTAACATGCAAACACACAAACAAACTTATATAAGAACACAAATATCTTATAAACAAACACACAAACAAATTTATTCCTATATCAGCAATGATAACAACAGCAACTCTATGACATGCTAACACACAAACATACAATTTCTCACACAATGATTAAATACAATACAATATTTTAATAAATGAAATAGTAAAAAACAATGCTGAGAAATTTAAAAATAAACAAACACACAAACATACAACTGGTACAATGCGTAAATATGTGAACACAAGCATACAATAACTACACGACATTCCAAACACATAATAACAGAATGTGTTGTTTCTTCCTGTGCTAAAATAATGTACAGTAGGCACCAGAAAAAAAAGGTTTTCAACTTTGTTCAGTAGAACGATTTTTTTTTTTTGCACAGAAGGAGCTATAGTAGAAGAACAAAAAAAACGATATGGTAGTTGATAAAATATAGTTTTTCGGTTCGACGATGTTAATGACTTAATCTTCACTGTTTACCGCATGCATCACTTCTAGGAATGAAAAAAAATGCTATTTGAAATATTGGGGCCATCAGTGGCTTAGATATCCTTACTTCTAGAGACCCAACTGTAGCTGGTAGAAAGACTAAGAAGTAGGGACCTGTCAGAACAGCAAGTTCAGCAAACATCCAGTCAGTCTGCTTAATTGAAGCGAGTCGGGTTTTTTTTTATTGTGCAAGCTGTTTAGCATGATCCCTATAGCATTTAGAAGGTAGTACAAGGCTTACAGATATAGATGTGGAAGAGTTCTAGCTTTTAGTAGTAAATCAACAGAAACGACAACTTGACTGTTAAAAATTTTCATGTAGTGGTATCAACTGTTTAGTCAAAATGCAATGAAAAAAAATTGTAAAAAAGCTTTTTTCTTTTCGAAAGATACCTGCTGTTGTTGATAAAAATTCTAACACATGAATATATACATTAAAAAATTACAAAAAACGTAATCTCAATAAAAGTGCACAAACCAACAAATACCTCCCAAATACAAATTCTAAGAAAGTTTAAATAAAACGATAACAAGCACAACAACAGCAACAAAAACAAAAAACAAAACAAAAACTAAGCAGATAAATAACATTACAACAAATATATATTGTGCTTATGGCTTATTAACACACAACTTACCATATTTCTGGAACAAACTAGACTTCAAATGGAACAAACTATTATAGACTTCAAATGACTAGAGTAAAATAGTTACAAACTATAGCAAAAAGAGAGAGATAGTCTTGTCTAACTATCCTCAAAAACACACTAGCTAAAAAAAGAGAGGGAAAGTCATGTCTGAGCATGCTCATAAAAAGAACCTGGTGTTTATTTTCAAGAGCATGCTCAGGAACATGACTTTTACCCTCTCTTTTTTCCAGTTGCCAGTGCATTTGTTGTGAGCATGCTCAAACATTAGTTTCCCTCTCTTTTTGTTAGTATTTTTATGAGCATGGTCAGACATAAATTCCCCTCTATTTTTCCAGTTGCTGATGCCTAGTTTTATCGAATGCTCAGACTTCAATTTATCTCTTTCTTTTATTTCAGTTGTTGGAAAAATTATGCTTGAAATTATGCTAAGCACTTGGCATGTGTGTAGGTAGCAGTGTTTTCCCTTTTCAAACCTTTTGTAAAAGTTATCTTTACAAACAGTGGGCCAGTGAAAAAGACTGGATCTAATAAACAAACAATGGATCTAGTAACTAGGTAAGTCAAACACTCGATCGATTAATCAGCTAGGGAGTAGCTATGTACTCACCTCATCCTCAGTACGAACTC
>WLWD01006358.1_pt1 | contig 18719 bp, 13 predicted proteins | sample 6712731 | NCBI WGS metagenome assembly WLWD01 (sample SAMN12718690, study PRJNA576275) | sponge metagenome | isolation source: marine sponge | host: Mycale hentscheli | place: New Zealand: South Island, Marlborough, Capsize Point | collected 2014-11-01
CAAGCCGACGGAAGGGAACGGTTAGGTCTATTATAGCGGGAACGACTTAAGCTACGATGATAAAACTTGGAGAGCTCAATATCTGGACGCCGACAACTCCGTAAGTGCAAAAAAAAAATTTCGAAGGGTACCGCGTTGTGCCTGGTTTTCCTATAGACGGTCACATATATAAACAAATATCCCTGATTCTCAATTCGACACCCACCACTCACTCACCAATAACACATACTGTATAGTGTCTCGCTCTCTCACCAATAACACATACTGTACAGAGTGTCACTCTCTCACCAATAACACATACTGTATAGTGTCTCGCTCTCTCACCAATAACACATACTGTACAGTGTCTCGCTCTCTCACCAATAACACATACTGTATAGTGTCTCGCTCTCTCACCAATAACACATACTGTACAGTGTCTCGCTCTCTCACCAATAACACATACTGTACAGTGTCTCGCTCTCTCACCAATAACACATACTGTACAGTGTCTCACTCTCCTCCTCACTCACCAATACACTACTGTACATAAAGTGTCACTCTCTCACCAATAACACATACTGTATAGTGTCTCGCTCTCTCACCAATAACACATACTGTACAGTGTCTCACTCTCTCACCAATAACACATACTGTACAGAGTGTCACTCTCTCACCAATAACACATACTGTACAGTGTCTCGCTCTCTCACCAATAACACATACTGTACAGTGTCTCACTCTCTCACCAATAACACATACTGTATAGTGTCTCACTCTCTCACCAATAACACATACTGTGCAGTGTCTCACTCTCTCACCAATAACACATACTGTGCAGTGTCTCACTCTCTCACCAATAACACATACTGTATAGTGTCTCACTCTCTCACCAATAACACATACTGTGTAGTGTCTCACTCTCTCACCAATAACACATACTGTACAGTGTCTCGCTCTCTCACCAATAACACATACTGTGTAGTGTCTCACTCTCTCACCAATAACACATACTGTGCAGTGTCTCACTCTCTCACCAATAACACATACTGTACAGTGTCTCACTCTCTCACCAATAACACATACTGTGTAGTGTCTCGCTCTCTCACCAATAACACATACTGTGTAGTGTCTCACTCTCTCACCAATAACACATACTGTACAGTGTCTCGCTCTCTCACCAATAACACATACTGTGTAGTGTCTCACTCTCTCACCAATAACACATACTGTGCAGTGTCTCACTCTCTCACCAATAACACATACTGTACAGTGTCTCACTCTCTCACCAATAACACATACTGTGTAGTGTCTCGCTCTCTCACCAATAACACATACTGTGTAGTGTCTCACTCTCTCACCAATAACACATACTGTACAGTGTCTCGCTCTCTCACCAATAACACATACTGTGTAGTGTCTCACTCTCTCACCAATAACACATACTGTACAGTGTCTCGCTCTCTCACCAATAACACATACTGTGTAGTGTCTCACTCTCTCACCAATAACACATACTGTGCAGTGTCTCACTCTCTCACCAATAACACATACTGTACAGTGTCTCACTCTCTCACCAATAACACATACTGTGTAGTGTCTCGCTCTCTCACCAATAACACATACTGTGTAGTGTCTCACTCTCTCACCAATAACACATACTGTACAGTGTCTCGCTCTCTCACCAATAACACATACTGTGTAGTGTCTCACTCTCTCACCAATAACACATACTGTGCAGTGTCTCACTCTCTCACCAATAACACATACTGTACAGTGTCTCACTCTCTCACCAATAACACATACTGTGTAGTGTCTCGCTCTCTCACCAATAACACATACTGTGTAGTGTCTCACTCTCTCACCAATAACACATACTGTACAGTGTCTCGCTCTCTCACCAATAACACATACTGTGTAGTGTCTCACTCTCTCACCAATAACACATACTGTGCAGTGTCTCACTCTCTCACCAATAACACATACTGTACAGTGTCTCACTCTCTCACCAATAACACATACTGTGTAGTGTCTCGCTCTCTCACCAATAACACATACTGTGTAGTGTCTCACTCTCTCACCAATAACACATACTGTACAGTTTCTCACCTCTCACATCACACATACTGTATCAGTGTCGCACTCTCTCACCGAATAACACATACTGTAACATGGTCCTCACTCCTCTCTCCACCAATACACATACTGTACCGAGTTGTCCACTCTCTCAACCACTAACACATACTGTACATGTCTCACCTCTCCCATAACACATAAACTGTATAGTGGCCTCCACTCTCTCACCAATAACACATACTGTACAGTGTCTCACTCTCTCACCAATAACACATACTGTACAGTGTCTCACTCTCTCACCAATAACACATACTGTACAGTGTCTCACTCTCTCACCAATAACACATACTGTACAGTGTCTCACTCTCTCACCAATAACACATACTGTACAGTGTCTCACTCTCTCACCAATAACACATACTGTACAGAGTGTCACTCTCTCACCAATAACACATACTGTGTAGTGTCTCACTCTCTCACCAATAACACATACTGTACAGTGTCTCACTCTCTCACCAATAACACATACTGTACAGAGTGTCACTCTCTCACCAATAACACATACTGTGCAGTGTCTCACTCTCACCAATAACACATACTGTACAGTGTCTCACTCTCTCACCAATAACACATACTGTGTAGTGTCTCACTCTCTCACCAATAACATATACTGTGTAGTGTCTCACTCTCTCACCAATAACACATACTGTACAGTGTCTCACTCTCTCACCAATAACACATACTGTACAGTGTCTCGCTCTCTCACCAATAACACATACTGTACAGTGTCTCGCTCTCTCACCAATAACACATACTGTACAGAGTGTCACTCTCTCACCAATAACACATACTGTACAGTGTCTCACTCTCTCACCAATAACACATACTGTACAGTGTCTCACTCTCTCACCAATAACACATACTGTACAGAGTGTCACTCTCTCACCAATAACACATACTGTATAGTGTCTCACTCTCTCACCAATAACACATACTCATTTGGTACAGGAGAATAAAACGAGTGCCTCAGGCACGAGTGTAAATACAGCCAATCAGACGAGTGTAAATACGGCCAATCAGACGAGTGTAAATACAGCCAATCAGACGAGTGTAAATACAGCCAATCAGACGAGTGTAAATACACCCAATCAGACGAGTGTAAATACACCCAATCAGACGAGTGTAAATACACCCAATCAGACGAGTGTAAATACAGCCAATCAGACGAGTGTAAATACAGCCAATCAGATGAGTGTAAATACACCCAATCAGACGAGTGTAAATACAGCCAATCAGACGAGTGTAAATACGGCCAATCAGATGAGTGTAAATACACCCAATCAGACGAGTGTAAATACAGCCAATCAGACGAGTGTAAATACACCCAATCAGACGAGTGTAAATACAGCCAATCAGACGAGTGTAAATACAGCCAATCAGATGAGTGTAAATACAGCCAATCAGACGAGTGTAAATACAGCCAATCAGACGAGTGTAAATACACCCAATCAGACAAGTGTAAATACAGCCAATCAGACGAGTGTAAATACAGCCAATCAGACGAGTGTAAATACACCCAATCAGACGAGTGTAAATACACCCAATCAGACGAGTGTAAATACACCCAATCAGACGAGTGTAAATACGGCCAATCAGATGAGTGATATTCTCTTGTATTTTCTGTGGAAGTGTGTGTATCAACAAGTGCTATAGCCTGGGGGCACGTAGCAACCCCATGCGATCACCCAACAAGAACACCAGGTACCAGATCCCCGGCAGACTACAAATCAGAGTATCTTGATAGTCCATACTTTACCAGATTGCGTCATGTCCAGTGAGTCCATTCTCACTTAGCGACCTCACAAATCACCATCCCATCTACATCCTTGGCATTATTCTCCAAGTCTGTCAGTAAGTGTTGAAAACAGACTATGGAAAGCTTCCACTCATGACCTCGTCTCTCCTATGCAGTACCATTATTGTAGGCCCAATGAATGCACTGTATGCCACACCCACATGGTGACTTACGAACTACTTCCTCTGATATAATACATGCAGCATCAATTATGTCTGACTATTGGGCATTTGGAAGTGACAACCCTTTACCCATTCATATAATTTCTTACCCGTTCAGACCCCAACTGTATCCGCCCTTTAATCTTGGACTGGTAGATGAGCTTGCCCAGAGCTGACTTCTGCTCTTCCAGAAAGTAATATATGACTAACCCACACTGAGTGCCAACATAGAGACAGTTCTCCCACACAGACAGACAGCTGATCTACACACACACACACACACAGTACTATGATGTATATAGCAGCCTTGCTAGTGGTGTACTTCAGCTTGGTGAGTGGGCTGGCCTAACTAGAATAGAAATTGCCAGTGACTGGCTGTGTCTACTAATACCCACTTTAATAAACATGTGTTCCCTTTCCTATTTATTTAACTTCACAAATGTCAAGTAATTCTGTTCCATAAGACTTATCAAACTATCACTTCATTATCCAATAGAACACATCGCTAGTCTCTACTTTTAACACATTAACTTCTCAAGTACATTTTAGTAGACTCAGTTCCCTAGCAAGTACATTGTCTATTAGACTCAGTGTTCCCTAGCAAGTACATTGTCTATTAGACTCAGTGTTCCCTAGCAAGTACACTGTCTAATAGACTCAGTGTTCCCTAGCAAGTGCATTGTCTATTAGACTCAGTGTTCCCTAGCAAGTGCATTGTCTAATAGACTCAGTGTTCCCTAGCAAGTACATTGTCTATTAGACTCAGTGTTCCCTAGCAAGTACATTGTCTATTAGACTCAGTGTTCCCTAGCAAGTACATTGTCTAATAGACTCAGTGTTCCCTAGCAAGTGCATTGTCTAATAGACTCAGTGTTCCCTAGCAAGTACATTGTCTAATAGACTCAGTGTTCCCTAGCAAGTGCATTGTCTAATAGACTCAGTGTTCCCTAGCAAGTGCATTGTCTAATAGACTTAGTGTTCCCTAGCAAGTACACTGTCTAATAGACTCAGTGTTCCCTAGCAAGTGCATTGTCTAATAGACTCAGTGTTCCCTAGCAAGTGCATTGTCTAATAGACTCAGTGTTCCCTAGCAAGTACATTGTCTAATAGACTCAGTGTTCCCTAGCAAGTACATTGTCTAATAGACTCAGTGTTCCCTAGCAAGTGCATTGTCTAATAGACTCAGTGTTCCCTAGCAAGTGCATTGTCTAATAGACTCAGTGTCCCTAGAAGTGAGTACACGCTAAATAGACTCAGTGTTCCATAGCAAGAGTTACATTTCAATAGATCAGTGTTCCTAGCAAGTACATTGTCTATAGAATCAAGTGTTCCCTAGAGTTACACTGTCTAATAGACTCAGTGTTCCCTAGCAAGTAGGTCTAATAGACTCAGTGTTCCTAGCAAGTACATTGTCTAAGAGACTCAGTGTTCCCTAGAAAGTGCATTGTCTAATATACTCAGTGTTCCCTAGCAAGTACATTGTCTAATAGACTCAGTGTTCCCTAGCAAGTGCATTGTCTAATAGACTCAGTGTTCCCTAGCAAGTACATTGTCTAATAGACTCAGTGTTCCCTAGCAAGTACATTGTCTAATAGACTCAGTGTTCCCTAGCGAGTGCATTGTCTAATAGACTCAGTGTTCCCTAGCAAATACATTGTCTATTAGACTCAGTGTTCCCTAGCAAGTGCATTGTCTAATAGACTCAGTGTTCCCTAGCAAGTACATTGTCTAATAGACTCAGTGTTCCCTAGCAAGTGCATTGTCTAATAGACTCAGTGTTCCCTAGCAAGTACATTGTCTAATAGACTCAGTGTTCCCTAGCAAGTACATTGTCTAATAGACTCAGTGTTCCCTAGCAAGTACATTGTCTAATAGACTCAGTGTTCCCTAGCAAGTACATTGTCTAATAGACTCAGTGTTCCCTAGCAAGTACAATGTCTAATAGACTCAGTGTTCCCTAGCAAGTGCATTGTCTAATAGACTCAGTGTTCCCTAGCAAGTACACTGTCTAATAGACTCAGTGTTCCCTAGCAAGTACATTGTCTAATAGACTCAGTGTTCCCTAGCAAGTACATTGTCTAATAGACTCAGTGTTCCCTAGCAAGTGCATTGTCTAATAGACTCATTGTTCCCTAGCAAGTACTGTCTAATAGACTCAGTGTTCCCTAGCAAGTGCATTGTCTAATAGACTCAGTGTTCCCTAGCAAGTACATTGTCTATTAGACTCAGTGTTCCCTAGCAAGTGCATTGTCTAATAGACTCAGTGTTCCCTAGCAAGTACATTGTCTATTATATTTCAGAAGGCTCAGTCTCACATATCAACGTGTTTGGCCAGTTTTCCTACTCGAACAGCTAATTATTTGTCGCTTAATTGGAATAATTTAACTTTACATACCGTCCGCCCCGCCTATGGGCGTGGCCATCGACGGTATAAGACCGCTCGTGCGCATGCTCTCGTCGGCCTTTTTCTTAGCTCGAACAACGTGGACATCGTCTCTTGCTTGGAGAAGCTATGACTGCTGAAAACAATGAAGTTGTTTCAGTTCTCAGGGAGCTGTCGTCAAAATTCGACTCCCTGAGGCAAGACGTTGACCGCCTAAAAGAGCGGTCGGTTGTGGATGACACGGAGAGGCGCCACAGGTCGAGGTCGCCCTCCACGCGTTCCCTGTCTCGGAGCAGGCAGGAGAGAAGGGACCCCAGCCCCTCCAGATCTCGGAGTAGGTCAGGAAGGAGGGAGCGGCAGCGCCCCCGCCGGAGGCGGGAGAGCGCTGACAGCGAGAACTGGGGCCGTAGGATGGAGCGCCTGTCAGAGGAGGAAGATCGCCTTGGGCCTATCCCTACCTTCCTGGACTCGGACGAAGAGTCAGACCTGGTGGAGGTCTCTGAGGCCACTGCGGAGCTCCTTACCGAGCGGTGTACCCTGGGCCTGAAGAACGACGCCCGCTTGAAAGCGAGGAGGCGTTACCCGCTTCCAAAGGTGCCGGCCACGAAGACCCCGCAGCTAGATGGCTTCATCAAGAGTGAAGTACCGATGGCCACCAGGAACGCTGACAAGGAACTCGCCAGACTCCAGTCCCTGGTGCTCGACTCCCTGGCGCCCCTTACCCACCTGCTGGAAGCAGAACAAAGGGGAGGACCCCCAACATGGGAGGAGGCCAAGAAGGCTGTCGTTGCCGCCACGGAGTTGGTGAGCAATGCCAGCGCTAAGATTACTCACCTCAGGAGGGAAAAGGTCACAACAGACCTAAACAAGGCGCTGCTTCCAGTGGCCAAGGAAGCAGCTAATTTTCAGTCTGCCCCACCCTCATTGTTTGGCACGGAGTTTTCCAAGAAGGCCAAGGACCACGTTGACCAGGTCAAGGCAATGAGGGCATCTCTCCCCACCAAGCCAGACACCAGGTCGCCTTTTCGTGGGGGCCCCCCCAGGAGGGGGGGAGGAGGCAGGTTCAGAGGCAGCAACAACAGGCAAGGAGGATCATACCACCAGCAGTTCCAGAGGGGAGGAGCTCGGAGCAGCTACAGGCCCTTCCACAAGGGGTACCGGAAGCCAGAACTTCCCAAGAACTAATGCACCAACCTCATGCCATTCCACCACCATTAGTTTTGACAAACATTATATGTCAACTGAAGGGCTGGGGCGTGGTCCCCTTAAAAGCTCCAAAGGCGGTTGCCGGAAGGCTCCAATACCACCTAGCAAATTGGGAAAGGGTCACCAAGGACAGGTGGGTCCTAGATACGGTAAAGGGTTACCTAATAGAATTCACAAACGACCCTTACCAGAGGACGAGACCGCACCCACCACAATACGGGGCGGAGCTCATGGCGCAAATGAGGGTGGAGCTGAGAGAGCTACTGCAAAAAGGGGCGGTCGCGCAGATGGAACAGGCCAAGGGAGGTTTTTACTCAACCCTGTTCCTAGTGCCGAAAAAAGACGGCAGACAACGCCCCGTAATAAACCTCAAAGCGCTAAACCAGTACGTTCAGACGTACCACTTCAAGATGGAAGGCTTGCAGACGCTAAAGGACCTGTTAAAGCCCGGAGATTGGCTGGCAAAGGTGGACCTAAAGGATGCCTATTTCGCGATCCCTATAAATCCAAGACACAGGAAGTATCTAAGGTTTGTAGTGGACAACCAGACCTACCAGTTCAACTGTCTCCCCTTTGGCCTGGCAGCAGCACCATGGGTCTTCACCAAGACCCTCAAGCCAGTAGCGGCTACGCTGCGCCAGATGGGGGTTCGTCTGGTCTGCTACATAGACGACATACTCCTGCTGGCGGAGACCCAGACAGTGGCAGAGGAGCAGGTAAAGGGGCTGCAATACCGGTAGGAATGTCTTGGCTTTATTGTGCACCCAGACAAATCAATCATGACCCCGGGGCAAGTGATGGAGTTCCTGGGAATAACAGTAGACTCCACAAAGATGGAACTGAGGTTGCCTGCCAAAAAATTAAAAGACATCCGGGCGGAGGCCCGAAAACTGGCCCAGCAGAGGGTAATTCCTGTGAGAGCTCTGTCCCGATTAGTTGGGAAGATGAATGCAGCCAGCCATACCATACCACCTGCCCCGCTATTCTTCAGGAACCTACAGATGGCCATGACAGAGGCCCTAAATGCCAGCAATCAGAATTACGAAGGAGAAGTGACGCTGTCTCAGGATTGCCTGGACGAGCTAAGGTGGTGGGACTATCACCTGAGCCAGTGGAACGGGAAGAGCATGCTGCGGAAGGCAGTGGACTTAGTGATAGAATCAGATGCGTCACTGATAGGGTGGGGAGCAGTTTGCAACCACCAACAGACTGGCGGGCCATGGTCAAGGGAGGAGCAGAACCTGCACATAAATTGCCTGGAGTTGCTGGCAGCAACATTGGCATTAAAGTCATTCACAAAGGGACAGACGGGCCTGTCAGTACTCTTGAAGATGGACAATACCACGGCAGTGGCTTATGTCAACAACCAGGGAGGCACAGTCTCCAGGGAGCTGGTGAGACTGTCCAAGGAGCTGTGGACATGGTGTCTGCAGAGGAATATCACTATCAAGGCACAACACCTCCCAGGTCGTTTGAACCAAGTGGCCGACTCGGAGTCTCGAACCATGCTAGACCGGTCGGACTGGAAGCTCGACTCACGAGTCTTTCAACAAATCCATCAGCTCTGGGGCCCATTGGAGGTGGATTTGTTTGCCTCCAGACTGACAACACAGTGCCCAGTCTTTTTCAGTTGGCGGCCAGATCCATATGCGGCAGCAACAGATGCCTTCCTCCAAGTCTGGACGGGGCTCAAGGCATATGCAAATCCACCATGGAATTTGGTGGGACGAGTGGCAGCACAGGCCCAGGCTCAGCAAGCCTCGCTGGTCCTAGTAGCACCAGTGTGGAGGACCCAGCCCTGGTACCCAATTCTACTGGAGATGCTGGCAGATGCCCCACACCTGATTCCCCCACAGAGACAAGCAACAAGTCGCTCACAGATGAGAACCCCTCAGCTAGCCGCTTGGCCCATATCCGGGAAAAATCCAGAGATCACAAGCTTTCGGAGAAAGCTAGCTCGCTCATCCTTGGCTCGTGGAGGGAAAAAACAAATAAATCCTACAACTCCCTCTTTGGGAGATGGCATAGCTGGTGTAGTAGACGGGGTGCCGATCCATTTTCAGGCCCTGTAACAGACGTTGCCAATTTCCTGGCAGAGCTATTTACTGAAGGATATAAATATAACTCACTCAATGCCTACCGGTCAGCCATCTCATCGGCGCATGAGAAGGTGGAAGGGTACGAGGTAGGACATCACCCACTAATCACTAGGTTAATTAAGGGGGTATTTAACACTAGACCACCCTTACCTAAATACACTAGTACATGGAATGTGCAGACAGTGCTGGATCATATTACAAGCAGGGGTGCTAACAATGGTTTAAGTTTGAAAGAGCTCACTCTTAAAACAGTGATGCTCCTATCCCTTACCAGACCATCAAGATCGGCGGATCTAGCCCAGCTTGAAGTGGGGGCCATGCACCCTCACCCGGAGGGAGTAAGCTTTACGCCTACACACCTGTCAAAACAATCCAGACAGGGTAGACCCCTTCAAGACTTCTTCTTCCCATCCTTCGAACAAAATCCACTGCTGTGCCCGGTGGCAACACTGCAGGCTTACCTAGAAAGAACGAAGAACTGCAGGGGACAGGTCACAAAGGTGCTGATTGGCACAATCAAGCCGCATAAAGCAGTGGCACCTAGTACCATTGCAAGGTGGCTAAAAACCATGCTAGAGTGCGCAGGCATTGACACAAATATTTTTAGCGGTCACTCCATAAGAGGAGCGGCTTCGAGCATGGCCTCGAAGGGTGGGGTCACTACAGGTGACATTCTTAAGGCAGCAGACTGGAGCTCGGAGTCAGTCTTCCAGAAATTCTATCACAAGTCACAACAGAACCCACACTTTGGTAGAACGGTGCTGTCATCAGCAGGCGAGCCTTCGGAGTGAGGTAGCTACAAACAACACGTTGATATGTGAGACTGAGCCTTCTGAAATATAATTCTAGAATGGCTCAGGCCACGAAGTGGCTGCCAGCTATTCTGGATTATATGAAGAAGGTGAAGTTGAACATATCAACGTCCCGCCCACCCGCCCTGGATGGGGCATGTAATAATCAAGGGTCAAGGCAAAAACAAAAAAAACAAAAAAACAAAAAAAAACAACAAAAAAACAATAATAATAATAAAATAATGAGGGTAGCTGGGACGAGCTAATCAAAGTCTTATACCGTCGATGGCCACGCCCATAGGCGGGGCGGACGGTATGTAAAGTTAAATTATTCCAATTAAGCGACAAATAATTAGCTGTTCGAGTAGGAAAACTGGCCAAACACGTTGATATGTTCAACTTCACCTTCTTCATATAATCCAGAATAGCTGGCAGCCACTTCGTGGCCTGAGCCATTCTAGAAATAGACTCAGTGTTCCCTAGCAAGTGCATTGTCTAATAGACTCAGTGTTCCCTAGCAAGTGCATTGTCTAATAGACTCATTGTTCCCTAGCAAGTACTGTCTAATAGACTCAGTGTTCCCTAGCAAGTGCATTGTCTAATAGACTCAGTGTTCCCTAGCAAGTACATTGCTATTAGACTCAGTGTTCCCTAGCAAGTGCATTGTCTAATAGACTCAGTGTTCCCTAGCAAGTGCATTGTCTAATAGACTCAGGTGTTCCTAGCAGTGCATGTCTAATAGACTCGTGTTCCTTAGCAAGTACATTGTCTAATAGACCAGTGTTCCATAGGCAAGTGCTGTCTAAAGACTCAGTGTTCCCAGCAAGTGCATTGTCTAATAGACTCAGTTTCCCTAGCAAGTTGCATGTATAATAACTCAGTGTTCCATAGCAAGTGCATGTCTAATAGACTCAGTGTTCCCTAGCAGTACATTGTCTAATAGAACTCAGTTTTCCCTAGCAAGGCTTGTCTAATAGCTCAGTGTTCCTAGCAAGTTGGCATTGCTAATAGACTCAGTGTCCTAGAAGTACATGTTAATAGACTCAGTGTTCCCTAGCAAGGGCGCATTGTATAAAGACTCAGTTCCCTAGAAGGTACATGTCTATTAGGACTCAGTGTTCCCTAGCAAGTGCATTGTTCTAATAGAATCAGTTGTTCCCTAGCAAGACATTGAGTCTAATAGATCAGTTGCCCTAGCAAGTGCATTGTCTAATAGATCAGTGTTACCCTAGAAAGTACAGGTCTCATAGAAGCAGTGTTCCCTAGCAAGTGCATTGTCTATTAGACTCAGTGTTCCCTAGCAAGTACATTGTCTAATAGACTCAGTGTTCCCTAGCAAGTGCTGTCTAATAGACTCAGTGTTCCCTAGCAAGTGCATTGTCTAATAGACTCAGTGTTCCCTAGCAAGTGCTGTCTAATAGACTCAGTGTTCCCTAGCAAGTGCATTGTCTAATAGACTCAGTGTTCCCTAGCAAGTGCATTGTCTATTAGACTCAGTGTTCCCTAGCAAGTACATTGTCTAATAGACTCAGTGTTCCCTAGCAAGTGCTGTCTAATAGACTCAGTGTTCCCTAGCAAGTGCATTGTCTAATAGACTCAGTGTTCCCTAGCAAGTGCTGTCTAATAGACTCAGTGTTCCCTAGCAAGTGCATTGTCTAATAGACTCAGTGTTCCCTAGCAAGTGCATTGTCTAATAGGCTCAGTGTTCCCTAGCAAGTGCATTGTCTAATAGACTCAGTGTTCCCTAGCAAGTGCATTGTCTAATAGGCTCAGTGTTCCCTAGCAAGTGCATTGTCTAATAGACTCAGTGTTCCCTAGCAAGTGCATTGTCTAATAGACTCGTGTTCCCTACAATACACTGTCTAATAGACTCGTGTTTCCCTAGCAAGTGCATTGTCTAATAGACTCATTGTTCCCTAGCAAGTACTGTCTAATAGACTCAGTGTTCCCTAGCAAGTGCATTGTCTAATAGACTCAGTGTTCCCTAGCAAGTACATTGTCTATTAGACTCAGTGTTCCCTAGCAAGTACACTGTCTAATAGACTCAGTGTTCCCTAGCAAGTGCTGTCTAATAGACTCAGTGTTCCCTAGCAAGTGCATTGTCTAATAGACTCAGTGTTCCCTAGCAAGTGCATTGTCTAATAGGCTCAGTGTTCCCTAGCAAGTGCATTGTCTAATAGACTCAGTGTTCCCTAGCAAGTGCATTGTCTAATAGACTCAGTGTTCCCTAGCAAGTACATTGTCCAATAGACTCAGTGTTCCCTAGCAAGTGCATTGTCTAATAGACTCAGTGTTCCCTAGCAAGTACATTGTCTAATAGACTCAGTGTTCCCTAGCAAGTGCATTGTCTAATAGACTCAGTGTTCCCTAGCAAGTGCATTGTCTAATAGACTCAGTGTTCCCTAGCAAGTGCATTGTCTAATAGACTCAGTGTTCCCTAGCAAGTGCATTGTCTAATAGACTCAGTGTTCCCTAGCAAGTGCATTGTCTAATAGACTCAGTGTTCCCTAGCAAGTACATTGTCTAATAGACTCAGTGTTCCCTAGCAAGTGCTGTCTAATAGACTCAGTGTTCCCTAGCAAGTGCATTGTCTAATAGACTCAGTGTTCCCTAGCAAGTACATTGTTTAATAGACTCAGTGTTCCCTAGCAAGTGCTGTCTAATAGACTCAGTGTTCCCTAGCAAGTGCATTGTCTATTAGACTCAGTGTTCCCTAGCAAGTACATTGTCTATTAGACTCAGTGTTCCCTAGCAAGTACACTGTCTAATAGACTCAGTGTTCCCTAGCAAGTGCTGTCTAATAGACTCAGTGTTCCCTAGCAAGTGCATTGTCTAATAGACTCAGTGTTCCCTAGCAAGTGCATTGTCTAATAGACTCAGTGTTCCCTAGCAAGTGCATTGTCTAATAGACTCAGTGTTCCCTAGCAAGTGCATTGTCTAATAGACTCAGTGTTCCCTAGCAAGTGCATTGTCTAATAGACTCAGTGTTCCCTAGCAAGTGCATTGTCTAATAGACTCAGTGTTCCCTAGCAAGTGCATTGTCTAATAGACTCAGTGTTCCCTAGCAAGTGCATTGTCTAATAGACTCAGTGTTCCCTAGCAAGTGCATTGTCTAATAGACCAGTGTTCCCTAGCCTAGCAAGTGCATTGTCTAATAGACTCAGTGTTCCCTAGCAAGTGCATTGTCTAATAGACTCAGTGTTCCCTAGCAAGTGCATTGTCTAATAGACTCAGTGTTCCCTAGCAAGTACATTGTCTAATAGACTCAGTGTTCCCTATATAGCAAGTGCATTGTCTAATAGACTCAGTGTTCCCTAGCAAGTACATTGTCTAGTACACTCAGTGTTATAACAAATAGGTAAGGGGTCCAGTCCCACAAATAACCTTAGTTGTATGTGTGCCTATGAACATGAATGTGTATGAGAGTGTGCATGTTACTATGTGTGCGTGTGTCTGTGTGAATTCTTGTGTGTGTATTCTTGTGTCCTTCCCTTACCTCTATCTTTGGTCTGTCCGGCAAGACCTGCTCCACCACAGGTATCGGGTTAAAGGCATTTACTAGGGTTCTTTTCTTGGACATCACTAGTGCCTAGTCAGCTCCACCGGCTATCTCGTAGTCTCGACCTGCCCCGTTAGTGAGCACGCAGCTTCTAGTAGGACAAAACAACCCTTATCTTCAGCCCACCCGTAAATACGCGCTAGTAGTCTAAATATTCGCGTAGAGTGGGCGTGACGGGCACGGGCGTGACAAGAAAAGGGGCGTATCTTCTTATACTTGACCAGTACAGCTTTGTTAATTCACTTTGTCTTGGTCTATTGGATACGTGGAGTTTGCAGCATTCAGCATTCTTTTTCAGTATTGTTCTGAGGAAAGAAGTGATTTTCCTTGCGTTCATAAAGGATTAGCTAGTGAGCATGTCTGCGGAAGACGGGCTGGGCGGGGCTGCTCTGAGGGGGCTGAGGCTGGTCACTATGGACAGAGGTCCAGAAGGATTTGGATTTCACATGTACACAAACAAGACATTAAAGGTAAGAGATAATGGATATCATGGTAGTAAGTTGTGAGTATGTTACTGTTGTTAGGGTCAGTATGTGAAGTGGGTGTCGCCCAATGGACCAGCAGATCTTGGTGGGATGTTGCCAGGAGATCATGTTCTGGCGGTAGATGGTCATAATGTCACAGAAGAAACTCATCAGAAGGTAAGGGGCTTCTCAGTCTCATGTACTGGGACAGTTTCCTGCTTTGACACTGACAGTATTTATCAACTACTCATTCAATGTTCACAAGTATGGAGCAAATGTAGCAACACATGCACCAATAGCACGTGCAAGTATGAGTATGGGCAAATCACACTTTGAGCTCATTCAAGGAAAATATAATTCACAGCATTCCTCTAGCAGTGCAGCATTATCTATAGCTACACAGTATTCCTCTAGCAGTGCAGCATTATCTATAGCTACACAGCATTATCTATAGCTACACAGCATTCCTCTAGCAGTGCAGCATTATCTATAGCTACACAGCATTCCTCTAGCAGTGCAGCATTATCTATAGCTACACAGCATTCCCCTAGCAGTGCAGCATTATCTATAGCTACACAGCATTCCCCTAGCAGTGCAGCATTATCTATAGCTACACAGCATTCCTCTAGCAGTGCAGCATTATCTATAGCTACACAGCATTCCTCTAGCAGTGCAGCATTATCTATAGCTACACAGCATTCCTCTAGCAGTGCAGCATTATCTATAGCTACACAGCATTCCCCTAGCAGTGCAGCATTATCTATAGCTACACAGCATTCCTCTAGCAGTGCAGCATTATCTATAGCTACACAGCATTCCCCTAGCAGTGCAGCATTATCTATAGCTACACAGCATTCCCCTAGCAGTGCAGCATTATCTATAGCTACACAGCATTCCTCTAGGAGTACAGCATTATCTATAGCTACACAGCATTCCCCTAGCAGTGCAGCATTATCTATAGCTACACAGCATTCCTCTAGGAGTGCAGCATTATCTATAGCTACACAGCATTCCTCTGGGAGTGCAGCATTATCTATAGCTACACAGCATTCCTCTAGGAGTGCAGCATTATCTATAGCTACACAGCATTCCCCTAGCAGTGCAGCATTATCTATAGCTACACAGCATTCCTCTAGGAGTACAGCATTATCTATAGCTACACAGCATTCCCCTAGCAGTGCAGCATTATCTATAGCTACACAGCATTCCTCTAGGAGTGCAGCATTATCTATAGCTACACAGCATTCCTCTGGGAGTGCAGCATTATCTATAGCTACACAGCATTCCTCTGGGAGTGCAGCATTATCTATAGCTACACTGCATTCCCCTAGCAGTGCAGCATTATCTATAGCTACACAGCATTCCCCTAGGAGTGCAGCATTATCTATAGCCATACACTATTATTATTATTGTTTTATTATTATTATTATTATTATTGTTGTTGTTGTTGTTGTTGTTGTTATGTTGTTGTTCTTGTTGTTGTTGTTACTAATTGAGCCCCTGTCATGTGTTTAAACAGTAGGTACATGTATAGATATCCTGTCACACCTGCACGTGAGACTTACTTTATCATAAGCATGAGCTGCAAGAATGCAATATACAATAGACTAAGAGAAACTGACAGTTCACTTGTGCACTCTCTCCCCTCGTGGCACAATGGAATGGTGTTGTACTTACTGTGGTGGTGTTCGTGTAGGTGGTGGAGAAAATCCGAAATGGTGATGGGCGTGGCAAGAAGATATTAGTAATAGACTTAGAGACTGAACAAGAAATGGCTAAAAGGGTGAGTTAATGTTATTCAGTAGCAACTAAGTGCAAAAGAGATAAGAGATGTTGTGAAATATCTACAATAAATGAGTGACAGGAATTAGCATCCTAATAGGAAATTATAAGTGATTGCTTTTTCAGCTTTAGTGAAATAACTTCAGTTAGTAATGTAAGATAAACATATAACATTCCAAAGCAGACTTGGATTCCCGGTTATATAACAATTTCAAAATGTGCAGCTATCTAGCTGTAAACAACTTGGTTGTTGGTGATAAAATTAGCATTTCCAGTTTCCATAACAACCTTCGTATTATGGCCCACGCCATCATACATACAGGATTATTTTTTTTAAGGAATGGAAATTTCAATTCTAAAAACAGAGAAACTAGTCTTGCTTGTGAGAATGAAGGCCACTGGACAAGGTACCAGGGTTCTACGACCAGGTCCCACGAACACTGAAAAGTTATGCTGTCTTCACTGGAAGTATTTGAGATGTTCAAACCAAGTCATTCAGCTGTGAGAGTTAAAAAAAACTCTAGATTGCAAATTTGACTAACAGAATAGAACTTGGCTTCACTGAAGGCCTAAGCCTAAGACATAACTCTCTCACACATTCATAATACTTGTTTCATCATTATACATACTCAACCGGTCCCTGCAGGTCAGGGGCAGCTGCCCATTATTATAGCCTAAGGGTTGACATCTAAAGGTCAGAGATAACTACTCCCACTCACCTCCTGTCTGATGCCATTTATAGTTCCACAACACAACAAATAAATTATACTGAATTATAGGCAAATTTAAAAAAAGTGCAGAACTTATATTTATTTGGTTGAAGTGAAGATGGTTGTCATTGCTTGGTTTCGCATATTAATGTACGAGTGTATACACAAGATTAAATTATCTTCAATTGAGATAGCTAATTCTAAGAGTTTCAATGTCATCTGTCACCTTACCACTATTGAAACTCAGTGCTAGTGTTGTGTGTGTGCGTGCATTTAGGGAGAGTCCATGAAGTTTGAAGCTAAAGATGCACTTGTGATGATTCCTAGAGCTCCTATCAAATCTGGCAGCCAACAAGCTGTCTCTAACCCTCTCAGCCACACAGTGGGTGGGGCTGACTCTGGAGCAGATGAACCTGATGGTCCGTCTGCTGGAATGCCACCACGTCTGGACTTCTCTGCAGCAGTTCCACCGAAGAAGAGCAGCAAAAGAGCAGAAGTGAAGAACAGAGATTGGAGAGCAAGCATACAGGCCTATAATGAACTATAATGACTCCGCCCACAACTCCACCCACCACACAAACTATGTATTTATCCAGCAAACTAGCCACCATCAATACATTTAGTACAAACACTTGATATAAAGGAACTCTTACAAGTTAAAAATAGCAGACAAAACTTGTGCCTGTCATGTATAAAAATAGCTATGCATTGATGAGAAGGAGCTATGTGTGAGGATGATGATACAACATACAAAATAATAATAATAATAAAAATAAAAATAAAAATAAAAATAAAAATAAAAATAAATAAAATAAAAAACTAATTCAGAAAATGAGAGAATGAAAAACTAGACCCTAGCCCCGCCCCCTCAAGCCTGACTATATACGCAGACCAAGTCCTGACTTTGACTCAGACTCTAGAAAGTAAGTTTTGAGTTCTCCTTTGCCTTTGACTTGCACAAGTCCTCTTTCCTTCACACTGAACCCGTGGTCTTGGAGGATGAGAGCTGTGGTCTCTGTCACCTACACATGCATGTACGTACAAATACCACATGACACGTCACACTGATCTCACATGACACGCCACACTGATCTCACAGACACGTCACACTGATCTCACATGACACACCACACTGATCTAACATGACACGGCACACTGATCACATGACACGTCACACTGATCTCACATGACACGTCACACTGATCTCACATGACACGCCACACTGATCTAACATGACACGCCACACTGATCTAACATCTGATCACATGACACGTGACTCACACTCACACTGATCACATGACACGGCACACTGATCTCACATGACACGTCACACTGATCTCACATGACACGCCACACTGATCTCACATGACATGTCACACTGATCTCACATGACACGCCACACTGATCTAACATGACACGCCACACTGATCTCACATGACATGCCACACTGATCTCACATGATACGCCACACTGATCTCACATGACACGCCACACTGATCTCACATGACACGTCACACTGATCACATGACACGGCACACTGATCTCACATGACACGGCACACTGATCTCACATGACACGTCACACTGATCTCACATGACACGCCACACTGATCTCACGTGACACGCCACACTGATCTCACATGACACGTCACACA
>WLWD01001018.1_pt1 | contig 18712 bp, 12 predicted proteins | sample 6712731 | NCBI WGS metagenome assembly WLWD01 (sample SAMN12718690, study PRJNA576275) | sponge metagenome | isolation source: marine sponge | host: Mycale hentscheli | place: New Zealand: South Island, Marlborough, Capsize Point | collected 2014-11-01
CCTGCATTTTCCAATGGACATACAGGACACTAATTGTAGTCATATTGTATTTTAGCTACCATGTTGTTTAAATTACTGTGGACAATGGCTCGCTAGCCATTTGGGCTAAAGTATATCACAAGTATATCTATTAATATCACTAACTAGCATACTTGTGTCATTCAATAGATAAAGAATTAGAGAAAGCTTGTCAAGAAGCCATACAAAAACAGATATGTGTGGACCTATGTGTAGGACGAATGAATTTTGTTGGTCTACCAAGATCTGGTAAAAGTTCAACTCTACGTCGACTACTTGGAGATTTTATAAATATTGATCAATCTAACATGAAAATTAATGAGCCAAGCACTGGAGTAGCTGAGAGAAGGCAGCTATTCATTCAGAGTATCAGTAAGTCATTTGGATTTGCACAGCAGGGGCAATGGACCAAGAAGAACATTGTGGGTGAAACTTCAATTCTTAATGATGTTATACAAGAAGCTGTAGAAAGTAAGTAGAAAATATACCAATTCATCATGGTAAAACATTATAATTATCATAATAGTCGCCTTTAAATTACAACCAATTTTATCATTTAGAACTTAAGCTTTATTCCAGTAATGGGTCGTGAAGTAAATTGAGTGGCTCTTAATTCACAATTGAAGTGTGATACTTAACCATGCGTCTCCAGTAATCAGAATAATTAAACTTAGTTTCATTTCGGATAATTTGAATGAAAAAATTGAATTATTAAAGCTATAAAATTTGTTCAATAAATGAAATATGATATGACTACAGTGACTTTTGTAATCATTAAACACTATAATAATATAACTCTATATCAATTAAAATTTGAAACACACTGAAGTAAATTTTCTTTTTATTGTGCAAAGTACTTGAGATATTTTGGATATTGAAAACGATAGTTTAAAAAAGTAAAATATTACTTAATAAATGTGCAAGCTCAATAATTATATACCGTTTCAATTTTCTGAATTAAATAATTTCGGTTAAAATGAACAATTTAATAGTTATTTAGCTGAAATAAGTGCTAGCATATCAAACAAATGGATTCATTAGAAGGCACAATTAACATACAGTTGCAATACACACTGCAATTGTCTTCCATTAATTTACTAGAATTTTAAGGGAATTTTATGGGGCATTATTGTGATTTTTCTAAATGAGCATTTATCAGTGGCTAGGGTTTGAAAAAGATTGGCACAACAATTCTGATAATGTGTACAAATTAGCTATTGTCAAATTTAAGTTATTTTTTTGACATTGCAACTTTAAAGTGCCATTTTGTGGTTAATTTCTATTATTACGATTCAAATGCAACACCATGTACAATAATAGGCAATTGAACAAGTCCCTAACTCAGTCACACTATACTAACTTAATGACTAATTATGTTGATTAGATGCTAAACCACAATTCCAAATCAAAATAGATGTACCTATGACTGAAGAGGTTTCAGATGCCGAATCTTCTGATGATGTTTACAAAGTTTTATTTGAAGAAGCTGTGAAATACTTAACACCAGCTCAATCCTCAGCAATTTCAGCTCATGAGAAGTTTAAAGAATCATATGCATTAAATGTACTTGAAATTTATCCAACATATATTGAAGCTGTAGCAGAGCACAATGAAGAGAAAGTAAAGTATTTACTAAAAGACACTATATACTTGATAACAACTGATTATGGAGGCCAAACTGAATTTCTAGACCTCATGTCTCGATTTCTAATGGGGGCTTCTTTACATCTTATTTTCAGTCGACTCACTGATTCCTGGGACAGTGTTTTTAAAATGTATTGCACCAATGAAGAGGGAGTTTCTACTAAGAAAGAAGACTCTATAGTTACTCTAGAAGAAGTTACCTTTCAAACTCTAGCTAGTATAGCATGCATGAAGAATATGAGTGACAAATTGACCTCAAATCAAGCCTCTAATGCTGACTTAGAGAAAGCCGACATAGTTACTAAAGCTATATTTGTGGGAACATTTAGAGACAAGGTGTCTCTGTCACAATTTAGAGAAAGGGATCAAATTCTTAAAAAAAAAATTGAACAAACGGAGTTTTACCACCAAGACATTGTCGAGTATGCCTCAGAAGAATTCCCAACATTAGCACTGGACAACAAGAAAGGAACTATAGAGGAAATCAACAAAGCAAGAGAAACTTTCGAGAATTGCATAAAGAAGAATCTAGGTAAAGTTCACATTCCTTGCTCCTGGTTGATGTTTAGTATTGTTCTGCGATCAAAAGAAAGGCATGTGATGACACTTAAAGAATGCAATGAGATTGCAGAAAGTTTAAATATTAGTTTATCAGATGTACGCAATGTTCTATGGTTTCTTCATTATCATATCGGCATTCTCCTGTACTATCCAGAAGTGAGAGGATTTGAAAACATTGTCATTTGTGATGTTAAGGTTAGAAAAACTTTCATATTATTACATTTCTGTTAAAAGACATCAGTGTTACATTAATTTGAATCAATGTTGCTAACATTCATAAACTGTAATACCTTTATAGCTAAATATACGTTATTTTTGAGTTACAAAAATTAAGTAGTTTTAAAATTTACATTTCACATGGGAATTAATTGACTAATACACTGACCTAATAATAAATACAAGATTTTTTTAACTGTAATGACCTCTACTAATATAAATTCTAAATGTTAAAACTTGTAAAGTTATTATGCCAGACAAAAACTTGATTGAACAAAATAACTGGCATTTTTTATATGAACAAAATGTTTGAAACTAAGAATGTTTTGTGAATATAATTTGAAAAGACAACCAAACTAGATTTGGTATTGATAAGAACTTAATACACACTTATGCTAAATCACAATAAAAGAACTTGTTGAAATTTATTTAATATCCTGTTTGGAGTGTATTTCAAAATGTATTATCTGAAAATCACACAATAAACTTGAGGCATTCAAATACTTCATTATTTGGAGCAATGCTTCATTTTAGTTACACGTCATAACTTAGTATAATTGTGTATAATTATGATCTCAATATTGTTCAGATAATCTTTGATGTGGCAACACAATTAGTAAAGAAGACATTCATTTTCCAAAAAGCTGGACATCGAGCAGCAACAATGTTTAAGAACAAAGCTCAGTTCACAATGGCAGATCTACAGGAAGCAACTAAAGAAGACGTCAACGATTCCATATCTATGGAAATGCTAATCACACTTTTTGAACACCACAACATCTTAGCTTCCCTTCCAATAACAATAGATAGAAAAGAAATTACTTATTTTATGCCTAGCATTCTTAGAAGTGCTACAAAAGATGAGCTCCAAAACATTCCTATTTCTGCAGATGTGGCTCCTCTCGTGTATCGATACAAGTGTGGCTACTTACCATTAGGAGTCTTCTCTTCCCTTACTATCGGTCTGGTCTCAAACACAAAACTAAATTGGACTTTCAAAGAATACAGTCCTTGTCGTAACAAGATTGAATTTCTAGTAGGAAATGACTTGGACACTGTTACTATCATTAGCTATGCCACATATATTAAAGTGGTACTCTACAGAGAATCTCATCCGACAACACCCACTTCTGTAGTCTGTGCATGCATTAGAAATACTATGACTTCTATGTTAACACAAGTCAATCATAATCTCAAGTACCACAATGCAAGACTTCAATATGGATTCGAATGTACAGGCCATTTATTGAATTCTCTATTAAAACTATTAAACATAGCTCCAATCCATTTATGTGTACTAGAAGATGAAACCTCTCCTAAAATGAAGTGTCTGAAGGACACAAATGTTACTAAAATAATTCCACTTATAGATTCAAGACAGACAATTTGGTTTTCTAAGGTAAGTCAATAATTTCATTCAAGTCCGTGTAAAGATGCTATGTTATTTATAAAACACTATAGGGACAATCTGACAATTTATTGACTACAGGAACATTTCATGAAGGTATTCATGGTAAAACAAAAAATCTAGTGATTGAGTTTGATGTAAAGTCAATAATGAATATTGAATTAACTAGACAAAACATATCTTAACAATACATTTTTATGCCTCTAATTAGAGTGATATTCTTGCTGCCTATCAACTACACAAATTGTTACTTATTAATCAATTGTTGTTCAGTTATACTTTTAAAAATATAGGTAGTCATATTTACATTTTTGCTCACTAAACCTGAGTTCACACAATGTTCATATTTATTTCAGAACTGACAGTTGAAGACTTGGGTAAGGTGTATGAAGAGCTCTATGAAGGCAGAGTGCAATGGAAGAACATCGGTCTCAAGCTGGGTCTGAATATCACTATGCTAGACAGTGTAGAAATCAACCGCAATTATAAAACGGAACCTTGTTGCCTAGACATGTTGAAGGAGTGGCTGACAAATGGAACAAACAGAAGCTGGAGTGCACTAGCTGATGCTATGGAAAGTCCAATGGTTAATCTTACAAACATTGCAGCTGCATTACGAAAAAATTACTGCAATTAACCATTTAACATTTTCATTAGTATACAAAATGTATTGTTGTATACTTTAATTATATCTTTTTATATGTTATTCGCTAGAGTTTTCATTGTCTAGTTTTATATACAGTAATCCAATTAAGTATTAAGGAATTTGAACAGAGTTTTGTCATGATTTATATAAACTGAATTATTTTCCTAGTAAATGTTTAAAGGTATAGGAGAAGGTTCTGATGGAATTTCAAAATGTTTGTCATACGTGGGTATAATGCAATCAATGGTTAGTAAATGGAAAAGTTCAGATCAGTTCCATTTAATTGAAATCATTGTTTAAACATTGACACCTTAAACTGCTTTGCCAAGTGGGGACCAGTACAAGCTCACCACAACAGATTAGGAGAAGGAGTAACTTGATACAACATCTTCAAGTGAACTTGTTATTAGAAGACAGGACAACTCACAAGGATTCTGGTTCTATTGTACTAGCACAGACTATGTACAGCTAAAGCTATGGGGAATCATTATGGTGGTCGTTGTTGCAGAAGACAGCACTGATATCTACATTTACTACTATATTTTATACAACTCCAAGTTTATATGATGCTGCAACTAACATAACAGGAAGAATGGCCATTCATATGCCAGTAACTTTCCTATAAGTTGCACAAGTCTTATAACGGAGTTCTTAATAGCTTAAGTTTTGAGTGAATGTGATACTGTACCAATGTGACACTGTATGAGTTTAATAAAGCTGTTATGACTGGCAGAGCCTGCCTCGTTTTGCTGAATTATGTAAAATGATAAAGAGAAATTGCAATATCCATTGAGTAACAATCTTTATGTGTCCATTGCATAATGTGAGATACAACAATGACTGAAGCTAGAAATATATTTTAAGCATCAGAAAATAGTAACACTAGCTTACTTTTAGATTGTTATCTGGAGGAAAACACAGTAAGAACTCCAAACTGAGATTCATGATAAACACTCAAGTATGAGTACACACAATCATTTAGACCTGTATACTTCCATGAGAGCAAGTGACCCTTTACCTGATGCAGTTGTGTAGTGGATGACCGTATTTTGTCACTGTGAAAGATATCCTGTTTGCCACAATTACCAGAAGTAGGGCTGGTGCTGTAACCTATAATATTCAGAGAAATTAAACATAACTTATCAAATCAATAACAAATGGAAAGTATCATAAAATTAGTTACACTCAATGAATGCATAACCCTATTATTTAAAGAGAATGCCCTTATACATTTTCTTAAATTCCAAACAATTCACCAGCATAAGTTTGTTAAGCTATACATTCTACTGAATTACCTATTACACAAAGATTCTGTGGGTCATTCAGAGTAGCAACTGGGACATAGAGCTAATGTGGCAATTAAATGAAGGAGATCTCAACAAAGATATATAACCCAACAATTGTACTTACAAAATTTGCTATTTCCCATGAAACTACTAATCATTGATGATTAGTAGTCTTGTCAAATAATTATAAGCATTGGTATCAGCAATGTTATGTAAGAAATGGACTCTCACTGACTCATCAAATACATTATACTGTCAATATAGTGTTTTAAATTTTTCTACTTAGGGCTTTTGGAATTAATGGGAACATGTAACAAGTCATATAGATTTATCTACTAGTGTCAATCTGTCAGTCTGTAATTTAGCTTTAGTGCTGGAAGGTAAGGTTGGGAAGTGGCTCTATAATGATGTAAACTTCTTTGCTCGCCTACACATTCTGTTAGTATAAAGCTACTCCTGCTCTATGGAATTTATTAAGAAATATATTTACTCTGTTGTTGCCAAAAAATGAATGAAAAACTAGTAACAAATTTCTTAACTTCTTGAAATCATTTCAGTACCTCATTGAATTCATTCATTGTCACCAGAAATCGGACACATAGCTTTAATTGATATGAAGTATGGTAGCTAATAAACAATAATAGAGATTAAGTTGTTTAATTCTACTATTATCAGATTCAGATTACAAGTATATGTACACCAGCTATATAATACTTTTTATGACAACAACAAATTATGTAAGTATAAGAAAACACTAACATTTAGAGTTGCTGAAAAAACAAATTATCCCAGTAGTTAAAATTTAATATTGACTAGATAGAAACCAGTTTTTACACTCTAAATGCATTTCCAAATCAGAGCCTATATTATGACACCAAAAGCCTGCTGTAGTTGCAGCTGAGATATAGCTCATCATGCAAAATAGGACTACATGAGGGAATGTGACTTTCGATCGAAGCATTCAATGTTTTTTTAGTTTCATGAATCAGTAAGTGAAATTGATAAGACCAACAGATTCTAATTTATTATGTGAATATTAGAACAACAAATCAATTCTAGCTATACATTGTAAGTTGTTTGTGCAGTAAAATATGGACTGCAATTGTGTCTTAGACATAATGCTGGAATCATAGTTCTTATATATAAGTTCAATAGTTCTCTCATCTTTGTGCCCGAGTGTTTAGCCTCTTTAAGATAATGTTGATGAGACTTAATTAATTAATTAAAGTTGCACATGTTTGTGAACCTTGTCCCCACTTCATTTTATTAAGATGGACGGTCACACATGCTGTTCTGTGTTGTAAAAGACCTTAATTGCTCTTGCCAGAGATAACTGCATGGCGAGGTTCATTGGATTTCCTTTGCAAACTAGGGTTGTTCTTTTTTCCAGCTGGCCATCTATAGCATTTTGACATTCAATCTGATATTTTAAACATGCCTTTATGTGACTTATCTTACTGTAGTCATGTTGTTTAATTAGTAGAGAGATCACGAGAGAGGAGAGAAATAGCTCTGTAAATTATAAAACCAGACTGAAATGGCATAGAGTCAGATTTAGATCTGTAGCTTTCAAGTATGCAGTTGTGAACAAGGAATGTGCAGCTGCATTATTACATAACAATTACTATTAGTCACTTCATTATTGTTCAAGCACTTCGGAATAGCAAACCTGTACTCATACCCCAGCTTTTTACATCCCATATTCTCAAAGTTTAGCCGTACCACCACCACCACACAAGACTGTTTGTGTGATTAGTATCATGCATGCAGAATCTACAGTGATAGCAGGTAATCAAGCAATATTGTCATTTGCAAAACTACATTATGCACTTCTAATTTGATTCTCAATAAGTTTATTGTATAACAATAAGTTTAAATAAAGTGACTCAAACAAAAATTAAGTCGTAAATTAATAAGATTAAACAATTTCATAATAATTGTACACAATTCTGAGTTGTGCAAGTCATTTGAAAAGCTTTAAATCATTTATAATGTGAATATCAATGTCACTCTACATGTATTTATAATCTGTAGCAACAGCTCCATTCAGTGTTCTCAAAATGGAATTTCAGTACTGGATCTGTACATAATTATAAATTCAACCATCAGTTCACATCTTCATTGAAAATAAAGTATTTAACATACAATTAATAGTTTCTGTATTGAAGATATAGTTACAAATGCAATTTTACAATATTCTCAATGTTGAAAAAAATAAACATAGATAATACTTTTTATCTTGTTATTTATTATATAACATACTAGAACAAAAACAGTGTAAAAAACAAAACATAATAATACACAATGAAATTACATGACAACAGATTCTCCATTTAGAGTGTCAACTACTAAAAGATATCTGAACAACACAAATGAAAGTGGAACAATCACACGACATCCATCGATCACTTTCAAAGAAGTTGTGATATCATGCTGTGATTGATTTACCAAAATGCTAAAGTTTTTTGATGAATTTTTAATCAATTAAGACTAGCAAGAAATGTTTTCATCTGATGAATCCACTCTGACCGGTACAGAAGAACTAGATTCTGATACTGAACCTGTGAATTCATATTTTGGAAGACAAGACAATAATTCTGAACTTTATTCACTGGGAGGAGATAATGACAAATTGTGGGAGCCACGTATATTTGTGTCATCAATTGAACATAATACTTCAGTCTTTATTTCTCAGTCTTCTTTTACAGTTGTATAAAACACTCCTATTTGAAATTTAAATACCTGCTCTGACCTGAGCTCCTTTTGAAATCCAAGTTCTACGTACCTGAAGTCCTAAATTTGTGGTGCATTCCCTTATTCCATCCCATGACTAGTTTTAGAGTACCGCGCACTTTGGCCTCAAAAAAAGTATTACTTATCAATAAAAACATTATTATATTTTTAGGCCTTTGCCTATCATCAATGAGTCGTAGCAAGGTTATAGCCTATCATAGTTCAATAGTTTGGCTAATGAAGACTATGTAGGGTATGGGATATATTTAGTATTATTTGTTATAGATTACCTCCTTTTACTGAAGCGCTACAATATCTAATATACATAATGTATTTAATTAATGACGGAATCAATGTATTGGTTGTATGTATATCGTTATTCTTGTATAAAGCAGTAGCTATTATACATGATGTTTTTTTATAATATATTGAGTATATTTGAGCTTTCAATTCATGCGATCTCTCCTCATAATATTTTTTTATTTTTTTTACGTACAATTTATGCCTTTATTTCTTAGTTACTCAGAATAAGCGATATAATTTCTATGGAAATTATTCTTCAATGCTTAGTACTTTGAGAAATTATAAAAATAATCTGGATCTACTTCTTAGACTAGATTCCTGATTTAGATAGTCAACTAGAGGTCTCCTGGGGCCATATTATTTTACAATCCTGATGGAAAATAAAGGGGGGTGGAAATATGTAATGCCTTAAAATGTTCACAGTACTGATGATGATGTTAGCTTGAGAATATGTTAGAAGTGTTTTAAGAGTTAGATAACCATTTTAAGAGGATAGTAATAAGTGTCAATGATAAATGTCCACAGTACTTAAGCATGCAGAATAGTGTCACAAAGACATCCTTCTAATCCTCTAGCTCTTTGTTGTTGAGTGGCAAAATCATTTATTCCTATTCTGAAAGCATGTTTGACGAGAAGTAAGTTTCACCCTGTTGTCCAATTAAACATTACCAATTAATGTGTTTATTGGTTATTAGTAAACGTCGCTTTTATTATTATTTTTTTATTTTTTATTTTTTTATTTTTTTTTTGGCAACACTCTGGACTTTGACTTCACACTTATGAGACAATGAATAAATACACAAATGAAAATATTCACAACCAAAGATGTGGTTGAACACAATCAACCTCGCTGGTGCATCAGCTCCTTAGGCCCCCTCCATACTAACGTTGTAGCACCAGGTCACTTCACCTTCACTGGTACCACACAAAGATGGCTAGTCCCTGCATGAAAAGAATGTAGCAAAAACAATTCATAAATAAAATTCTAGTAAACAACAATGGCAAGACATACTGTGCCGGAAGGAAGTTCAGCACATTCATGCTAAGTCCTGTAACCATACTTGCATAGATTCAAAAAAAAATTCAGAGACAAGCCACACTCAAAATAAATACATCATGAATATCATTAAAATTGCCATGAACTTAATAAGCTTTGCTTTTTACATACACTTCAGCTTCTTTCTGTGGCCAAGTCTTAGAGTGCAATCAATAGGTAAATAGTGCGGAACAGTCTGGAGTAGTAAAAATTCAGGACCGGTGTAGGAGCGATATGGGGATCCCAGCGATACGCGCACCCCCATCCCTAAATCGCTAGGGAATCGGGGACTCCCGGAGCCCCCGATTCGCTAGCGATTTAGAGCACACCCTCAGCGATTTGGGGAGTGCTGCTCAATCCGCTATACCAGCTCCCAATTTTCCAGTTGTTCTTACATGGATTCACCTGATCCAGTTCTTTCTTACATGGCTTCACCTGATCTTGCTAAGGCTTCCCTGGATCCACCTTCTGCTAAAGCTTTCTCTAAACCTGCTAATAGCAAATACTCAGATTCTGCAATTACAAATTACTTAAAATCTGGATGTATATCCTGATGGTGTAGACAAAATTTACAAGTCAGGATTACGAAAAAGATCTAAATTTTTTGTTTTAGGAGGTGGTCATTTGCATTATGTAGGTGGGAAGGACAAAAGAACACCAAGGCTGGTTGTACAAAGTGAGCAAGAGCAGCATAGAATGGTCAAGGTCACTCATGATGCCGCTCACCTAGGGAGGGACAAAGTATTATCACAACTAAATAAAAAATACTACTGGCCAGCTATGTATAGCCAAGTGTGTGAATATGTAAGTATATTTAAGTTTTTATCTGGTTCCCTATTATATTGGAATCAATATCAACATTCATAATCATGAATTAGCAGCATAAAATAATGACAAGCAATCGAAGTTGCATGATTGCTTATTTTATACTTGTATAGGACCAACTATACATATGGCTTACACTCTGCCAGTTAATTATTTAGTGTGAGTTAGATATGAATTTCTTTTGGAAAATAGCTAAGTGAAGATTTTTTTAAGTTTGATTAATGTCTGAAAGTGTGAGGAATAATGAATAAAGAATGGATATTTTACTAAATTATATTGTGAGTGTACTTCAGATCAAGACCTGTGATATATTATGCCAACGACATAATCACAAATTGAAGAAGACAACAACTAGTTTGCATCCAATTCCTGTAAAAAGTGAAGTTTGGAAGCAACATGGTATGGATTTCATTGGCCCACTTCATCCAACTCCAAGAGGAAATAAATATATCATGTCATTGATTATTATTCGAAATGGGCTGAGGCACACCCCCTTCATGATTAATCTGCAGCTTCTGTCGCTGATTTTCTTTACACGGTTAGAGTGGAATAACTGATGATTTGTGGCACTTTATTTATAACTATTCATTTAGATTACAGTGAGATATATATTATTATTCATAGCTATTCTGCCGATTTGGGTGTCCCTCTACTATCATTAGTGATCAAGGGAGAGAATTTGTTAACAAAACCACAAAAGAATTGTTTAAGAAGACCCACACTAGTCATCGTATCACTACAGCTTATCACCCTCAGGTTAGATTTGTGTAGTAAATTATAAAAGTCCAATGCTACCCAATTAATTGCTAGTATACAGGAAACATTTGTACTTTCTTACAACGTTATTTGTGAAAAAAGAACCTTTTTTTTTAGAGCAAGGGGACCCAGTTTGTTCTGAACCAATTCATAATTCCTGGCTCACTTTCACACTACTCAGTGAACCTGCTATGTAATTAATAGTATGGCACTAAGAGTGCACTACTGTAGCTCAATTATTCAGTGGATTTTGTGCTGGTTGACTTGATGTAGAGCTCTGAGGTGCCTTTAATTTAAGCAAAGCAAAACAGTTGGAACCTCATGAAGATCTTGAAGTTGATGTACGTAATATAGCAAGACAAATAAATGGTCTATCATCAATTATTTAGTTTGACATAAAGTGTTAAATACGCCTACTAAGAAATATAAATGTTTATTATAACAATCTCATAACATTTCTCTGTTTTAATAGGTATTAATGTAGTTCATTGAACTTCAAATTATTCTATAAAAGTTTAATGATTCAATTTATTAATAATTAAATTTCAAAATCTTTAATTGGGAATTTTAAATTTTTATAGGACGCTTTAATAACTACTTATGTTCAAATATTTTTTGTCAGAACTACTTCATATGGTTTAAATTGTTCATTGAAACAGGTTGATAATAATAGGCTTATAAAGTAAACTGAATTTTTATTATGTAGTTGTCTCATCTCTGTGAATACAATGAATATCCTCTAAAGCAAAGATGTGGATGTTGTCTTGTGGCAAGATTGCAGAGCTTATTATAATCAAGCAGCACTCATAGAGGTAGATGAGTTTGTTATTGTGAATTCAGAAGTACATGAAGAATTTGATGAATACAAGAAGAATACAATTGGAAGAGGGTATAGCTATCTTAAAGTAAATGAACTCATTGAATTTTATCTCCTTCAAAATGACCCCTGGGCGGTAATGTTAAAACCTTATATAACAAAGCCTATCTCAAATTGAGTGGTAGTGATATTGATGAACTTTGTGACTAGCTGCTTAATCTTAGATAATCCTATGAGCAAGAAGGAGTAAAAGTTTTTAGTACAGGTAATTATTGCTTGCTCGATTTTAAATTTGCTGTAGAAACCCACATCTTTTATTCCATTTAGAACAAGCTTCAAAGAAAAGGAAAACAATGGATATTGTTACTATAGAAGATGGAGGATGGCTTTAAGATATTCATATATCAGCTGCATGTAAAATTTTACAATTGCAATTCCTTGATGTAGCAGGGTTTCAGGATCCAATCAAATGGCAAAAAATAAATCTTTTAAGCGTATTAATGGCCCATATGTCCAAATTATTCACATCAATGGCAATCACTGGGTTACAATTGCTGGGATTCATTGTTCTCTGGTAAAATTTTACGACAGTAAGTATCGGAGCCTTTCAGAAGATGCTATTGAACAGATTGCTCTCATCACACAGCCAAGCCATAATTTTATAAAAATGTTGATTTGGAAACTACCCAGTTCCAGACTGGATATTCTGACTGTGGTTTGTACGCTATTGCATTTGCCACTGAAGTGTGTTATGGAAACAATCCAGCCAGTATTACAACATATAAGGGGCCCAAACCGCTAGGGGCCCCCCAAACATATAAGGGGTCCCCAAACCGCTAGGGGGCCCCCATATCTCAAGTGATTTGGAGTGTAGGGTCCCTATTTCACTAGTTAATTGCGAACTCCCGTCCCCTAATCGCTAGTGATTTAGGGGGGGGGGGGGTGCTTATATCGCGGGGGGTTCCCATATCGCTCCTACACTGGTAGTTTGGAACTAAGTGCGCCTGCGTGAGATGATGATTTTGTTATTCCTTATCCAGGAGGGGTTGAATGGGAGAAAGCAGATAAATTACACCGCGCTGTTGACGACGGTCCATGGGAAGTACTCGTGAGTTACACTTTCTCTTTTCTGTTCTCTTTCCTATATGTTTGTATCTAGCTAGTGATCACTCACCTAGCCGTTCACAGTAGCTACAGTACTTCAGCAGTCATGAGTCATAGCCAGACCGAATTATTAGCTTTACAGTATTATGTAACTACACCTGTACCTGTATCTGCAACTCTTAGTAGGTCAAGATTTGTGATACAGGCTCAGCATATGAATAAAGTTCAGTGAAAAAAAAAAATTTTTTTATACTAACATTGCAGTGGATGGTTTCACATTAGAAGACCTTACTGACAGAGCAATAGTTACACTGCTATTTTGAGAATTCACAGTAAGATGCCTACTACTTAAACCAAGTCCTTATCTTCATAGTCCGAAACTGTCATAATCTTTTGCTGAATTAAACTTAACATGGACTAGTGCAAATACTGTATAATTGAATCTATAATTAGTATTATTTCAAAAAAATTATCTAGCTATTAGCTATTTGTTTTACGCTTACACTATCGATGACCTTAGCAATTCATCATTTTATTTTCACCATGGGATTATTACATCAGTTTCACAGACACTATAACTTGTTCAGTTCAAGTGGTATGGATGGCCAATAAACAACCTCTACTCTATTCTTCTAATATCTCCTTCACTACATGAATGCCTTGTCTGTGTATACAGAGTTTTTGAAGAATGCAGCCTATCCTTCAACGGGTCTAAATCTATGTTTAGTGCTGGTAACTCATAGTAATGAAGATGATGGTCTGGATGAAAGTAGCACACCACAAAGTACGTACAGTGCTTAAATTTAATATGTGAATGTTTATTTTCTGACAGTCATTTAGAAGAGATGTGGTGATGATTTTTTCAGAAAACAGTTACCTTAAGATTTATCGTTGCTATGCCTCTATTGGTGATTTTTTTGAGTTTATTTGATGAATTTATGCAACTCAGTGTGTGTCATCAAGTAAAGAATAATGATTTGTGAGCTATATACTAATCCCATGACAGGACAAATCAATTTGGCTAAAATTAATTGAGTCAAGCATTACATATTGATGAAGTTCATAATACTTGCACACGTATAAAATTAATACCTTTAAACTATCTCAAGTAATGACTGAATCATAAATACCCATCCTTATTTATTATAATGAATAACATCCATATGTTCTATTATTTAGTTCCTATTGTGCAGTAGGACAAAGCAAACAGATTCTGCAACTCTGTGTGGATAAAAGAACCTCTAGGTGACATTATTCTATTAGTGTTAAGATCATACAATACATAAATAATTATGTAGAAGTTATTATATTTCCATTAGTATAGTTCCTTTACAAGGACTTAAATTGATATTATAACCAATTATTTGTCCAAGGCTTGTTATTTCAATCAACTTATTAATCCTAATATTTATCAAATTTGTAGTATAAGTTTATTGTGCTGGCAATTGACAAAGCAATTACATTTTTGTTACCAGACTGTAAGGTATGATATTAATTCATGTTTGATTTTAAATTATTAAGGCTCTATTAATTGTTTATGTATATTAATAATTTACAATTCACCTCAGCTATAATTATGAGCCACTCTTTCCTTAAATTTTGTTAATATGCTCATCTTAAAGGAATAATAAAACTAAATTTATGTTTATGATATCTTTATTAGAATCAATATGGACATATATGCAAATGCACTATGCTAAAACATAGGGTAAAATTTTTCATTTTAGTTCAACAAAATTATAATAAATTTAGCTTAATAAGTATATACAGGTAGTAATTTCACTTACAAATAATTAAGCTGAATATGATTCAGCAGTATAATTAATAATATTTATTGACCCGGGGTATTCCTAAAATGTCTTGGTAGTTGTAATAACAACTGGTAATACGTTAAAGTGTACTTAAATGTCATCCAATCAATTGAAGATATTCAATGTGTTGTAAATCCCCTTGTACTCACTGCCAGCACATGCAATTGTAACAATAGCTAGTGGCAATGTGATTAATTTGTAACCATATTAGCTGATACTCTCAGTAGTCTGCCATAGTATTTCTACTCTCACTACTTTACTATAAATTGTAATCAAAGCATCACATGCCTCATAGCAACTCAATTTACCTAAACAAGCAACTTTTAGATTGCATTAGAAAAATCATTTTTAAATAGTTAATTAATATCACTGTATACAATACTTTTTGAATAGTAACTACGCAAGAAATAGTTACACTGGCCTCTACGAATAATTTATATGGCCTGTTTTAAAGAATCAGCAGCATTTTCCTCCATCTCACTCATGCACTGTTTTGTGAGATAGTGACACATAACTTGGTATTGGATTAGCTTTCAAACTATCATTTTGTGTAATATAATCTGGTGACATTTGCAATTTTTAAAAAAAAATCATCTCACGCGAATTTTAACTTTATAATAAACGGCAACTTCGGAGATTATCAAGACATGCAGCCGTTTCCTACATTCAAGTATTAAATGATTCTTGTAGACTCACAATGTATAGTTAGTAGTACTTAATACTCATCACGTATAGGAACCCCATCATTATTTAAGTAATTCCCCTTAATGACGATTTGTTTATAAGCAACTCTTTCAACTGCATTGTGTTGTATATACTTAGTCATTGTATTGAAGTTAAGTATGTACTTCAGACAACACTAGCTGTATTTATTAACTATAGAAGAAATCTTTGATGGCTGACCATGTTATTTAGGTCATGCATGATAGATATAATATTAACTACACTCTCTAATGTGTGAACAGTATAACTTCAAACATGCTGCTTGCCAAGTTTAGTTCGTAAGTGTATAACAATGCCAATATCGTATTTTCATTTAATGAACAGTTATTTGATCTTTTTATTTATATTTTATACAAAGGATAAATTATCTTTAGCTAAGAAGATGTAACAGATTTATTGGACAGTTAATTCTAGTTTTTCTAGTACTATTTTCACTCCTGAAAGTGAACTCAAAATGTCTCACTTTTTACATAATAAATGACATTAAGCTATTTCAGCTCTTGAGTTACTTTAAAGCTATGTATTTTGCAATCATTATTAAGGCCAAATTATGTGAGCCCACAGAATGCAATAGTGTATTGAGCTACAATTTGTCTTACATTATTTAGTTGGAAATGTCAACAAATGAATTCAATGAATAATAAGTTTTGGTATTTCCTTTGCATGAGGCAATAGATTAAAACTGCTATGAGTAGGACTAATCCAACAATCATGACAGGAACAATCGACTTGGCTAAAATTAATTGAGTCAAGCATTACATATTGATGAAGTTCATAATACTTGCATACTTATAAAATTAATACCTTTAAACTATCTCAAGTAATGACTGAATCATAAATCTCATCCGTATTCATTATAATGAATAACATTATATGTGTTATTGTTCAGTTCCTATTGTGCAGTAGGACAAAGCAAACAGATTCTGCAACTCTGTGTGGATAAAAGAATGTGCGTCCACTTGGTGACTTGTTTCTATTAGTTATAAGGTTATGCTATTAATATCACTGGTTGCTTTATCTCAATCTAGTCCAATGTTTAAGATGACATAGCAGTTGCTATTAATATAACTGGTTGCTTTATCTCAATCTAGTCCAATGTTTAAGATGACATAGCAGTTTTGCTTTAATATCACGGGTTGCTTAATCTCAATCTAGTCAATTGTTTAAGATGACCTCAGCATGCGCGATAATATCATTGTTGTTTTTATCTCAATCTGTGCCAATGTCTTAGATGAATAGCAAGTGGCTATTCCTATCACTGATGCTTTTATCTCAATCTAGTCCATGTTTAAGATGACATAGCGTTGTTATTAATATCACTGTTGCTTTAATCTCAATCTAGTCCATGTTTAAGAGACCATAGCAGTTTGGCTATTATATCACTGGTTGCTTTATTCAATCTATCCAATGTTTTAAGATGACATAGCATTGCTATTAATATCACTGGTTGCTTTATCTCAATCTAGTCCAATGTTTTAAGATACATTAGCATTTCTATTAATATCACTGGTTGCTTAATCTCAATCTAGTCCAATGTTTAAGATGACATAGCAGTTGCTATTAATATCACTGGTTGCTTTATCTCAATCTAGTCCAATGTTTAAGATGACATAGCAGTTGCTATTAATATCACTGGTTGCTTTATCTCAATCTAGTCCAATGTTTGAGATGACATAGCAGTTGCTATTAATATCACTGGTTGCTTTATCTCAATCTAGTCCAATGTTTAAGATGACATAGCAGTTGCTATTAATATAACTGGTTGCTTTATCTCAATCTAGTCCAATGTTTAAGATGACATAGCAGTTGCTATTAATATAACTGGTTGCTTTATCTCAATCTAGTCCAATGTTTAAGATGACATAGCAGTTGCTATTAATATCACTGGTTGCTTTATCTCAATCTAGTCCAATGTTTAAGATGACATAGCAGTTGCTATTAATATCACTGGTAGCTTTATCTCAATCTAGTCCAATGTTTAAGATGACATAGCAGTTGCTATTAATATCACTGGTTGCTTTATCTCAATCTAGTCCAATGTTTAAGATGACATAGCAGTTGCTATTAATATCACTGCATGGTTGCTTTATCTCAATCTAGTCCAATGTTTAAGATGACATAGCAGTTGCTATTAATATCACTGGTTGCTTTATCTCAATCTAGTCAAATGTTTAAGATGACATAGCAGTTAGGGGGACCACCTTTTAGTATCTATGGGATTGTTTTTATTCCAAATAAGAAGCTGTTATGGAACAAATCTTCAAAGTAACTGGCTGAAAGATATTGTTACACAAAATAGAGCTAACTGTTTAGCGCACTTACTTTAGGTCTAGGAGATGATAGTTTACACAAACATGTAAAAAATTTCAAATCTATAGTATCTCAGCATCAATGACTTGAACTAACTTTATTTCATAGCTCTTACTCTGCCAAAAAACACTGTCTTTGTTTGTTGCTTGTTTGATTTTACTTATTAATTTAAGAATTGATTGCAAAAATGAAAATATTTATAAGTAATAAGAATATGTGAGTCGCTAAATATTTTATATTATTTCTGCCAAAATATTTCATGTAGCTGAGAATCTATGTATGCCAGTCATGTGACCCTGTGTATTTAGGACATTATGTTATGCACACGACATGTTTGTACATCAAGTTAATAATGTATTTTATCACCAGATATCAGGCAAAGTGAAATAGCTAAAATTAATTAAGCTAGACAGTATTCAGCAGCAAGAATAAAAAATTAACGATATTCATAGTTAATGATAGTCCACAAGAATGTTGGCTGTAGATATTCTATCTAACAAAACAAGATTCACGAG
>WLWD01002550.1_pt1 | contig 18702 bp, 15 predicted proteins | sample 6712731 | NCBI WGS metagenome assembly WLWD01 (sample SAMN12718690, study PRJNA576275) | sponge metagenome | isolation source: marine sponge | host: Mycale hentscheli | place: New Zealand: South Island, Marlborough, Capsize Point | collected 2014-11-01
GAGCGAGTTGAGAAGAATGCGGCTGGACATGGGCAAAGTAAAAGGTAAAGTGAAATCCAAGGTGGTGCCAGTGGAAGTAATAAAGAGAAATAAACATTTGAAGCCATGGAAAAGTTGGAACCATGAAGTGCCAGGTTACACCTCTAGAAGTGCTCAAAGAAGCTATCAGAATCATTCTGATGTTGTGGCAAACACGTATAGCAGAAAGAAACACTTGTATTTGGCTGGGCTGAATGACACAAATTTTTTGCATAAGAAGTTTGGTTTGAGTAGAGGGGAAGTGAAGGAGCCTGAAGCAATGCCATCTGTACTGGGGCTCTCTGAAGAAGAGACTCAATCCAAGATGCAGGCAATGAAGGTGGCCGGGTTTACGGATGAGGAGGCGCGGGCTCTGGTGTGGGGATTCCCCCAATGTCTCGCCGTGGACTGGAGTAACTTGTATCGGACAGTGCGCTACTTGATGGGAGAGGCGGGGCTCAGTCTGAGCGTCGTGGCTGCTCTTGTGGAGAAACACCCGTACATGTTCACCAGGAACAGCGATAAGGTAATTAGTGGGCGTGGCACAAGTGGGCTAGGAATGGGCATTTGGAGGGTGTGGCACGAGTGCGGTAGTGACTAGTCAATGTGAGGGTGTAGCCTACATTAGCCCCTCCTCCTAACTTTAAATGTTTGAGCCCCGCCTCTTGTTTATACCAAGTAGATCCACCCACCTCTGTAATTAATCATAGCTGGGCCACTGGCACTTATGAATGTTGTTAGGTGAATGGGAAATGGGAAATGGGTGTGTCCTTCTGTCCATTCACTGTTTGCCAGTTCAAGTGCTAAGACCACAGCAGTAGTATCTTGTGTATTATGTATTTATGTGTAACCAGCATTCCCACCGAAGCTATCTACTCATACAACCATGTATAATAGTTAGTTTTCTTCATGTAGCATTCTACAGACATTGTGTAGGTAACAAGTGAAACCGGTCGTCCATTGAACATATGGCGAGTGTTCAAAAGATATTAAAACTGGACACATTGCTATGTTAGTAGTCATAGCTCAGTCAAGGGAAGGAAGTCTGGGATTTCTTTCCACTCAACATCCTAAACAGCCCCTCCCCCTCCCCCTCCCTCCCACCAGATACATTTCTATATCCTTCTCTTTTGTGTGTGTGTGTGTGTGTGTGTGTGTGTACAGGTTATCAGGTGTGTCAAGGTTATGTTGAAGGAGTTAGAATTTTCTTCTGACAATGTTGGTGAGTGTCTCAAGTCATTTGTGCGTTTTTATTTTACAAGCAGATATTTGAAATAGCGTTGTCTTGATTGTTTGCTTTAACACTATTGCTTGTATGTGCCACTCTGTGTTACCATGGTAGCATTCCTGTTAAACCACGCCCCTGCCACCTCATATGGTCCCCTGATCCCGCGAGTTTTGGATGTTCTGAAGAAGATAAAACTCATCGGACTCATGAGTGGAGATGCCATGACACAGATGATAGCACATTGCATGGTGGGTGTGGTCACATCGAGTGCAGTGAGTGTGGTCAAATCGAGTAGAATTGATGCAGTGGGTGTGGTCAGATTTAGTAAAATTGATGCAGTGGGGTGGGTATGGCCAGATCTAGTAAGGTTAGATTTGACGTGGTGGGTGTGGTGCATTCATAGCTAATTAGCATGGGGTGAGACTGTATTCCCTGTAACTTTCCTTTACCAGCTGATTGGAGATAATTGCCAATGCCCGCGCTCAGTAGTAAGTAGTTAAAGTAGTTGCAAAGAATGGCTTCTTTTTTTTTTTCTGCAAGATATGTCAGTGCTGAAATTGAACCTGACATGGAAATAGTTTAACACGTTTTTATGTGCTTAACCATTTTTTAAATTTCAACAGTATATATTGCAACTTCTATGTTGGTGCTAAAAATAATTGTCCACTTTCAATGTCAGCCAACGCAGCATGAATAGAACCAGACACTCTGCAGTGCAATGAGATGAGGCAGTCAATAGTCTGCTCTGTGTTCAGGGTTGGTAAAGTAGTGGCTCTTGAATCTAACATGCCACACCCTGCACCACAATAGCTGGCATAAGCAGTTGGAGGGGTTGCTCCTAAATTATGTGCATCATTATTAGGTTTATATCAGCTTGAGTGTACGTGTTTGTGTGTGTGTGTGTTCAGCTTGAAGACACTCTTCCTGCAGAAGTGTCTTCCAACACAATTTTGTTAGCCTCCATTCTCCATTCCTTCAAGGCTGAGCCAGTGTTGGTGTTGAAGAGATATCCCCGATTCTATGAGCTCAATGGTGAGTGTGAGAGATGCAGTGTAGGGCAAGAGGAGTGATTGAAATGGGAGAGGTGATGAAGGGGGCGGGGCAGGGGCGGGGATTTATGAGGAGATGGGAAGTGTTTTAGTGGATATGTAGAGGTAGTGTAAAAAATAAAGGAAATATTACTGGAAAGAGAGTTAAATACTTGTGTTATCATGGTGCGTTCTCAGAGCATGTGTTCTCGTGGTGTGTTCAGAGTACATGTGTTTAGTTTATTGTTTGGGCTTTGTTACTCTTGCAGGTGAAGAGTTGCTGGCAGTCATTGAACTGTTGTCAAGGCAACCATTGTTTCTGGACTGGAGAGACATTAATGAAATTCTGTCTTGCCATCTTCGGCACATTACTGGTGTTTCTAAGGTGGGCGTGGTCTCAATGTACACTTATGTTCAACTCTGTTTATTCTTCATGGTGTTGTATAGTTTTCGTAATCGCCAGATTAGCATGCACAGTGTAAGGGGCGGGGTGGGGTTGTGGAATGTAGCTCCTTGTGCGTTGATTATTGTCAGTGCATTATTGGGACTACTCCTGTCATGTGTGACTACGGGTTGTCATAGTGTGGCCGCCGACTGAGTGAAGAGAATAATTACTGCATATCTCATGCATATTCTTCAATTTAGAAGTTTTTTATTTTAATTTTTTTAATTTTTATTTATTAGTATTTTGTTACCTTTTTCAGGACTTAATTTCTTCCCTTTTCGTTTGGTTATTTTGTTTGGCTTCCTTACAATGGTTTATTTGTGGAAGATATAATTCTGTTACCATGACAATTTAGTATGTGCCTGTTTTAGCATGTAAACTTGTGGGTTTCATTTGTAGGGCTTTACATATGGTACAGGGTCAGCACTGGAACAGTGCTATTATTATGGTGTTTGTAGGGGGTTGTGTTATGTGGTACAGGGTCGACACTGGAACAATGCTATCATATGATGTTTGTAGGGGTTTGTGTTATATGGTACAGGGTCAACACTGGAACAATGCTATCATATGTTTGTAGGGGTTTTTATGGTACAGGGTCAACACTGGAACAGTGATATTATGGTGTTTGTAGGGGTTTGTGTTATGTGGTACAGGGTCAACACTGGAACAGTGCTATTATTATGGTGTTTGTAGGGAGTTGTGTTTTAATATGGTACAGGGTCAACACTGGAACAATGCTATTTATGGTGTTTGTAGGGAGTTGTGTTGTATGGTGCAGGGTCGACACTGGAACAATGCTATCATATGATGTTTGTAGGGGTTTGTGTTATATGGTACAGGGTCAACACTATTTGTGGGCATTTCATTTAATAAAGATTGTTTGTAGTTGTAGTTTGCCAGAACAAACTCCATACAGTGATATGTGGACTGGACATACATTAAGATGTCCATAATTCCAACTGGTACAGGGTCAACACTAGAATACACTATCTATGTACTAATACGTTTATCTATTGGTAATGACCACGATGTGTGTTTCATGAATAATTCATTAGTTGAGTTGGTGGGTGTATTCATGAACAAAGTTGGTGTGGTTGGTAAAGTGTCATCAGTGCCTACCCCGACTGTTGGTGTGTGTGTAACCATGAATATGCATGGGTCAAGAAAAGTAAATAAGAATAATGTAATGCAGCTGATATTACTAAACCAAGTGGTGGAGGATAATCACAATGGATGAAAATACAACTCACACCGCAACATTTGTAAGTGTTGGAATGTACATCAAGCGCCACTGCGTGGGTGAAGATATTTGTAGTTGCATATGGTACAGGGTCATCAGTAGAACACACCAATTGGATGAATTTTGGCATTGTATTTAATGAAGATGTTTGGTGTAGGAAGAGATGGCGGTTCACTTGAATAGACTAATGGAAGTCGCACACTCTGCTGGCGATGTTGTTGCTATGGTGAGATAGTATTACTGCTGATTTCTTACAAGCATACAGTAGGATGTCAGTTAACCGAACACCCATAATCTAATAGTAGCACGTGCAGACACGCTTGACCACGCCCCTTCATTAGTGTTTTTTACAATACATTTTCCATGGTGCTCAGTTATCTGAACACCTCTCAGTCCAACATGTTCGGATAACTGACATTCTACTGAACCTAGATACTAGAGTTATGTGCTGATGTTTTGTGAATGTCTGTATTCGCCTGTAATTATCGCTACTGTGGATGTGTTGACTTGTTATGAGTCTGAAAATTTTATTTAAGTAATGTGGTTTTGTACATGTCCTTTCTCCCCCACTCTGTAGACTTTTCTGTTTAATTTTAACAAATATGTATTTGTTGGTTTTAGCTGAGGCGTGTGCCATACTTGTTGGACCCTCGCAACTGGGTGGAGTCTGCTGTGACATCACTGAAAGGGGCGGGGTTTACTTCTGATCACATCAAATCCGTTTTCTCGAACCAGGAGTTTCTGATCGGAGAAGAAGGAGATAGCAGGAGAGATATGAACCGTAAACTGGAGTAAGTATGTAGCTCGTCATGCAACCATACGTTTTAGTGGATAACTCCGCCCCCTACTCCGCCCTCTTCACAAGATGACATGCAGCATGCAGTGTTGGAATGACACTTGTGTTGTTGTTGTTTTTGTTGTTGTTGTTGTTGTTTGAAGGTTGTTTATGTCTGTTCCTGGTGTGGATGTAGACGTCATGACAGAACACTGCTGGTAAGTGAAGTTAGAGGTGGAGAGAAAGTTTTTATTCTAGATTCTATATTGTATTGTTATCTGTTATTTCAGTTACCTTGGAGGCAGATATTCCTTCCATGCTATTGAACAGAGAATACAATTTGCCAGAACACACAAAGTGAGCACTTCTGCATCAGTATAAATAGGCGTGACTGTTTGTTTTTGTTGTTGTTTGTTATTGTTTTGTATTTATTGCACCTTGACCTCCTGCACATCAATCTTGTGTTGACCTCCTGCACCTTGACCTCCTTGACCCTTGCCGTCTTCTCTATTGCCAGCCTGACTTGGTATGTGGTGATCGTCTTCAAGAGCTGATGTCTAGCAATGAGAGGTTATCAGAACTGGTAAGTTATGAATTAGGAATGATTTAAATAGGCGGGGTCTCATTTTCAAACAGGTCAGGATTCTATACTCATCTGGTTTTTCTAAATCCCCTCTTGTCTGGACACCTTTATACCAGGAACAAGTTAGCCTTAAAGTTATCAATTCTTACCTAACGACCTCACTTATTTGACGACCTTTACCTACACGCCAGTTAGTTCAAGTTCCGCAGAGTTGTGGGGAAGCCTACTGAGGGAAGGGTGCAAGAAAAGAGGGAGGGGCTGTGCTTTTGCTTGAAAGAAAGCCTGAAACTTCTTGAAAACTGTTGTCTCAACGTGTAGTTGAAGAAAACTGAGTACAGGCAATTCTGAGATACGGGCACCCTCAGTTGAGAGCACCCTCAGGCCCCCAGGTGCCCGGGTAGAGTGGATTGAGAGCACCCTCAGGCCCCCAGGTGCCCGGGTAGGAGTGGATTGAGAGCACCCTCAGGCCCCCAGGTACCCGGTAAGAGTGGATTGAGAGCAACCCGGTAAGAGTGGATTGAGAGCACCCTTAGGCCCCCAGGTGCCCGGTTAAGAGTGGATTGAGAGCACCCTCAGCCCCCCAGGTGCCCGGGTAAGAGTGGATTGAGTGTAGCTTCATTGAGCATTATAATCATGTTATGGTTGCAAGTCTAGTAAAGATGGATGTATTGTTTCTCTAGTGTGAGTGTTTGTACGAGGGAGATGAAGTCCATGAGAGGAACATATCCCACTTCAGAGAATCTCTTCTCAAGCAGAGGAAGACTCTGGAGAGATCTTGGTAAGGAGAGGTTATGGCATATAGTAGCACGTGTGCTGGAGTGATGAAATTGATGAGTACTGGAGGTGGTGTTATATCTTTAGCTAGCTAGCCTTGAGGTACACCTGATGCACGAACTTCAGATTATTTTCCTTTCAACTGCTGAATGCAATGCACCAATAGAGGTCTGGTTCTGGAGAGGCACTAACAGTTTTCTCTGCCGTGCAGTGAACATACTTCTTAATTTAGAAAGATGCTAAGAGTGAACTATTACTATGACAATAATAATGTTTTGTTTTTTAATCTAATCTATTCAGTTGTAGATTTGTGGACAAGTGGAGGAAATTCCCTTTCAGTCTTCATTTGAAATACTACTAGCTAGCTTGCTCACCAGTTAGCTCTAGTTCTGAGTTTACTGAGCTAGTTAGAGCATAATTTACTGAGCTAGTTAGAGCATAGTTTACTGAGCTAGTCAGAGCATAGTTTACTGAGCTAGTTAGAGCATAGTTTGCTGAGCTAGTCAGAGCATAATTTACTGAGCTAGTTAGAGCATAGTTTACTGAGCTAGTCAGAGCATAGTTTACTGAGCTAGTTAGAGCATAGTTTACTGAGCTAGTCAGAGCATAGTTTACTGAGCTAGTCAGAGCATAGTTTACTGAGCTAGTTAGAGCATAGTTTACTGAGCTAGTCAGAGCATAATTTACTGAGCTAGTTAGAGCATAGTTTACTGAGCTAGTCAGAGCATAGTTTACTGAGCTAGTCAGAGCATAGTTTACTGAGCTAGTTGAGCATAATTTACTGAGCTAGTTGAGCATAATTTACTGAGCTAGTCAGAGCATAGTTTACTGAGCTAGTCAGAGCATAGTTTACTGAGCTAGTCAGAGCATAATTTACTGAGCTAGTTAGAGCATAGTTTACTGAGCTAGTTGAGCATAATTTACTGAGCTAGTTGAGCATAATTTACTGAGCTAGTCAGAGCATAGTTTACTGAGCTAGTTAGAACATAGTTTACTGAGCTAGTTAGAACATAGTTTACTGAGCTAGTTGAGCTGGGCTAGAGCATATTTACTTGTCTTTCTCTGCAGGGACAGGTGTGTGGTGGATTTGGAAGAGGACACATGGGAGCGAGCTCCCTACGTCAAGTATCGTGTGCCTTGTCTGGTGGGCCCAATGGCTGAAGACGCTCATGAGCGTCTCTCTCATATGAACCGGGCCAGCTCTCTGTCATTGCAGGATGTGACCATGCCTAAGCATGTGGAGCAGTTCCTCTATTCCGCCTTGCCCCTGGCAATTAATGTGAATTATGAGAATGTCCTCGGGGAATCCTCTTCCCTGGGGCTGTTTGAATTGGATGGCAGGTTTCTTCATCAAAACCCTTACTTGTTGGTTCAAGATCACACCAAGGTGAGTCTTACAGAGATGTGTGTGTAGTGGAGGGGGCGGGGCATGGACACTGGATGTGATGGGTGGGGCTTGGTTGGGAAGAATACTTAGGAGGAGGTGGGGCTGCAGATGAGTATATGGAAGGATAGCATGCTGTAGAAGGGGCGGGGATGTTTTGGTGTGCATGATCATAGTGGGTGGGTGTGGCTAAGATGAGCCGGCTGGGCAAGGAAGAACCTCTTTTAGAGGACAACCTCTAAAACAATGTGTGGAAAGATGACCACGAAGGCATAGCTTTACTGGCAGCATTGTTGGACAAGTTGTAATGGAGGGTGTGTTTGATTATCTGTCCTGTAGATGGCAGAGAATATCAGAACACTCAGGCAACAGTGGGGAAGAGAAATGGCTGGTACGTGTGAATATATGTGTGTGTGTATGTATCTATGTGTGAGTAAATATTTATTATGTATGTATATATGAGCAGTTTTTATGAGTGACTGTGTGTGTACTAATCTGTTGTTCCCCTCATGTGATGTCCAGTGAGACATTGTCTAGAGACATATTCATCTGAAGTCATTGGATGTGTGAGAGAGAGAGTGTGTGTGTGTGTGTGTGTGTAGTGAACTAGTGGTGTGCTTGAGCACAAATGGCGAGCGCCTCCCGAGTTAAATACTGCTGTATGATGAATTTTAACTTCCAACACTCCAGCTACTAAAAAACTGTCGAGTTTTTTAAATTACGTGTATAAGGTAAAGGGTTTCAGTGCCATAGTAACCGCTCGCCGTAATTGTTTGACTTTTTTTAAAAAGAGAAAAAAAAACAGGCATTTCTACAGAATTATCGGTAGGTTTGAACCTAATATTATATTAACACTGTATTAGGACATGCTTACTACTGTAGTAGCCAAATAGCTGTGTAAAGGCAGCTTAATATGTATTTGTTAAACATTTACTTTGTGCTATTCTTTAGCTAAGCAGTAGCTGTAACACACACCACTGTCACACACACACTTACTTGTTCACTGGACATACCAACACAAGACTTACCTTCGTGCTTAGACTATTGGATAATTAATTTTCAAGTAAGAGCAACACTGTTGCGTAGGGCGCATAACTATGACAAACAGCGCATTAACTTACCACCGCCACTAATTTGAAAGAAACAACAACAAACTCTGGTAAGTCTGTAAGCTTTAACTTCACCCGCAAAAGAATTCAACGCTGTGAACAATTCAATTTCTAGGGTGATACAGGTAATGATTGATAAACCAGAGGACTCTGTTCAGTGAAATTTGGGACGGGGTCGAACACCGAGTCAACACAAAAATATGTGGGGTCAAAAGTACAAATGACATACGTACATCCATACATATATAGACAAATATCCCCGATTCTCAATTTGACACCACTGTATAGTGTCTCGCTCACTCGCCAATTATACTTGAATGTGATCTTAGAGATATCTGTATAAACATGTGTGATGAAATGAAGTCATCTATATATATATATATAATAGTTTCCCTCTCATGCTCTATTTTTTCCAGAACTATTTGATTTTTGTAACCCCCAACTTTCTCTTTTTCAGCTCTTTCTTCTTGAGTCAAGGAGACCTTTCTCCTCCTTTGTCTACCTTTCCTACTTCTGAATCTTTCTGTCCTTCTATCATGATTGTGGACTTAGGCTTTATGAAACTTTTGCCTTCGTTTCTGCTTTCGCCTTTCTTTTTGAAACTTACACCGCCTTTACTCGACCATTCAATTCCATCCGCTTTTTAGTACAATATTAATCGATCCCTTTTGCCTTCTCTTTCATACTTTCTCCTTCTTGTTACTACACCGCCTTTCCTCGTTGATTCCACCAGCTCATTAACCGCTTTTTTTCCTTCTCTTTCGCACGTTAGCCTTCCTTTTCGAAACCTATGCCTCCTATCCTCGTCTATTCCACCCGCTTTTAGTTACAATTACAGTAATCACTTTCTACCGAATATGACGACACTTTACCCATTCTCCTGTTTCTCGGCCACTCTTGTATTCTTTCTGTTTATTGTTGTACCTGGTTAGGTTGCAAACGAATTTGTCTACCAGTAGTCTAGTGTAGTCTAGCGTAGTCACACCTTTTACTTCTTTACAGCTGCGTTCTTGGTTTACTCGGTAATTCAGCGCTAGTTCATGAAAGCAGCTCTCCTGTTTCTATGCCACTCCTGCCTACTATCCATTTTGTGTGCCGGTTTTCGTAGTTCACCCTGCGCTCTAGGTTTACCCGGTAATTCAGCGCTAGTTCACGAGTATTGTGCGTCTGCACGGTCTAGCTCATTAGCTCATGAATTATTCATGAATACATGCGTCGTCGTCATTCACGGGTATTTTATATAGATTGTTTCCTATGTAGACACTGCCATGCTCCAGTTCCCTGTGCTGTGTTATGTGCCCCTCCTCCCTTCTGTCCTGGACAGGATAAGTGAGGTCGTGAACTCTGGCATCATCACTAAGAAAGGTTTCTGTCACATGATAGGCACATGCTTGGTAGGTCTGTGGAGTGTGTGCGCATGTACGAGGGGGGGAGGGGTTTGTGCTTTACTTTCTATAATTACATTTATTGCAGCTTTGATATTTTTACTTGAATATTTCCGCATCACGCGAGCGTTCTGTATTCTCCCATATTGTACGGTTTATATTGTACGCTCCTTGTAGCGCGCGCGTAGCGAGTAAAATCAATGAAAATTGTATTGTAACCGGTTGAGAAAACTTTCAAAGAAGCAATAAATCACTTATCACACTCGTCGTACAATATGGGAATGATATTTTACTCTCACGCCACATTTTCACTCGCCTTTGGCTCGTGAAAATATTTTGCGTGCTCGTAAAATATTTTCCCATATTGTACTCTGACTCGTGCTATAAGTATTATTTATTTGACCTCTTGTAGTGTTCTCACTTGAGCTCTGTTCCGTCCTCTCCTAATACCATTCTCATTGCCTCCATCTTGCACAACTTTAAGGCTAGTCCAGGAGATGTCGTGAAAACATATCCTCAGCTATACCAACAGGATGGTAAATCTTAGACAGTGGGAGTGGGGAGGAGTTAGCATGTATTGTATTATTATTATTATTATTATTATTATTATTATGTGTGTGTGTGTGTTTGTTTGTTCAGGTGAATGGTTGAATGAAGTAATCCACTATTTGCAGGATGCACCTCTGTTGCTAGGAGACGCTCAACTGCGCATGCTACTGGAGAAGTGGCCAGATGTTCTGTGCTCCATAAGCAGCAAGGTGAATGAATGGTTGGTAGGTGTGGCCTGTTATAGTACTAGTCTAACCATGGGTTCGAGGAATTATCGCTGATAAATGTCCCAATCCCGAAGGAGGTTATCTAGCAATGATCCTGAGAGTTGCCATGGTTTAACTATTTATACCATAGTTACCTTTTTCAACAGAGCAGAAGACCAAATAAAAAGAGCAGGTGTTGTTGTTTTGAGAGGGGAAATATATCCGGTTAATGCAGCAAGGGTCCTTCCAAAACACCAACAACAAGATAGTGCATTTCATTCCTTTTCCGCCGCCTTCTAACAAAAACATAGTGGTGATTGAGTGAAGATATCCAGTGCGGTTCACCAGGCTAGACTTTATACTCCAATCAATCATTCTCTGTGTCAGTTCCACAGGGGTGGGTGGAGTAAAAAGGGATGGTCAAAACTGGTGTTTGTATATAGTCACTGGTGGTTTGTGAACACTTTCCTAATGAAGATAAGTTACTTTAAAGCAGACTGGTGGTATCTTAGCAGCTTTTCCTAGGCTTCATTGAATGTAGAATTTTTTTAATGGAAACCCTTTACCTTCTCAGGATTGGTGAATAGGTAAGGGTTGATACCAGCATAGTCCAGTAGTAGGTACTCTGTCAGTGTGTGGGTTATTTGTTATTCATTCCTTTTGTTGTCCAGCAAGAGTTAGAGGATCACTTGGAGAATTTGTACACTCTCTTGTCTCCAAGTGAACTGAGAACAAAGGTGAGCATGTGTTTGCAGTGGCATCGCTTAATCGCCATAGCGATCGCTTGATTTGTGTGTGTGTGTGTGTGTGTGTAGCTGGAGTGTTACGGCTATCTGATCAGTCCTGACTGTCAAGTGATAGAAAAGAAGAAGGGATTAGAAGAAGCAGGTTTCGCTGCCGCTACTGTGCAGAAAATGGTGATGAAGCATCCTGAAATCCTTGGTCAATCTCTTGAGCATCTGAAGGAGAAGACCAGGTGAGAGCAAGCCTCACAAATCTCTCAAGGTTGAGACTTCGGTTAGATGGAGGCTGTGTGGGCGTGTGAACTCTGAGGGGGGATCATTTATTAATGGTGGATGTCAATTTTAGGGTGGGGATAATGTATTTGTTGGGCAATCTGTGGTTTGTTCTGGTTATAACTTTATTATTTAAAGTGTCAAAAATGGGCAATTAACCGTTATTGTTCAACGATTTTGCCACTTTTTTAAAAGCACAAACATCTACAAGTGGTAAATGCATCGTTGCTATGGTTTGAAACAAGTTAGCTACTTCAACATAGCAGTAGTGGGTGTGGCTGCCTGCATCACTAAGTAGCTATCATAACTGGTTGGTGAGTGTGTGAAGACCTCTTGCTACTAATTTCTAAGTGCTGTAACCGTTACAATATATTTATAATTTTAAGGGGGGGGGGGGATGGGGAGGAGAAGCCTTGAGTAGTATTACCTTGAGCATGTCTTAGATAACTAGGAGGGAGGGGGCGGTGGCTAAGAAATCTGACTGTGTACTATATTGATTTGTCGGTGGTTGCCATAGGTTACTGTTGCACATTACTGGAATGGATTGCTCTTTACTGGATAGACATTCCGAGTAAGTTGATATGACGATCTCTTACCTGATACATTCAGGTCTCAATTTATGTATGCTTTAGACATTAGATTGATATGGAAGTAGGAAAGGGTCATTTTATGCACATGGGCACATTGTTATAATGGTTGTTGCAGTTGTTGTTGTTGAGGTATTAGCTACATTAGAGTTGATGAATACTTGTATTGATAGAGAAGTGGTGGACATCTTTGAATTTCAGTCTGAATTATAAAGAGCCAAGATGTGTATTTTGTAGTGGCTTTAACTTGTTCAAGAAAATCAGTAATTCAACCAAGAACAATATGAATGTGTGAGCTGTTGTCCTCGTTAACGCGTGAATGCGCAAGACGAAGATGAATTAAATATTCTTAGTACTGGTACACATATTTTCCTTGTGGGGGAGGGGAGAGAAGTTGTTTTGCTCCAAACACGGACTTTTCGGTGATTTCCATTTCCAGTGAAGAGCTTTCCTTATAGAGCTGAGCTAGCCAGCTACTCCATCATTCTTCCGTCATTCTATAAGGTCATATAGTCTTCCCTGAGAGAGCTTGTCACAACTCACCACTACGTCAGTTATTACAAGCTACACAAACGGCAGCGGTCAAGCGAGGGCTTATGAAAACCACAAATTAGGAAAATGTCTTTAGAAATGTGCCTGCTGTGTTGAGATGAGACTGGAGACGTAGTGTGGATGATAATGAACGAGTGGCGACCATTCCTTTGACAGACTTCATTTCACATGCAGCTGCTCTTAGAAGATGTGCTGTTTGGATCTGTTATCCAACCGCCTAGCACTAATTCGTTTACCAGTGCTGGGGGACTGAGCATGCTCGGGCAACTCTTCTGGCCACACCCACCTAGTTCACCCTGTAGAAGGAGGCTAGAGGAACACTGTACCAACATTAGCTTTCTTGGCCGCATAATTGAATCATGTGGAGTTGGCTCAGTGACCACAGTAGCTGAGGTAATTGGATTAAGAGCACAATGGGGGGACTAGAACAATCATTGTATGGTTTAGTCCAGAGAGGCTTTTTTATGGGGTACTTTTCATAGGGTACTGTTCCTTGGGTACTGTCCCTTGGGTACTGTTCATGGGGTACTGTTCCTAGGGTACTATTCCTAGGGTACTATTCTAAGGGTACTGTTCCTGGGGTACTATTCCTAGGGTACTGTTCCCGGGGTACTATTCCTAGGGTACTGTTCCTAGGGTACTGTTCCTGGGGTACTATTCCTAGGGTACTGTTCCTTGGGTACTGTTCCTAGGGTACTATTCCTAGGGTACTGTTCCTAGGGTACTGTTCCTGGGGTACTGTTCCTGGGGTACTATTCCTAGGGTACTGTTCCTAGGGTACTGTTCCTGGGGTACTATTCCCAGGGTACTGTTCCTTGGGTACTGTCCCTTGGGTACTGTTCATGGGGTACTGTTCCTAGGGTACTATTCTAAGGGTACTGTTCCTAGGGTACTGTTCATGGGGTACTGTTCCTGGGGTACTATTCCTAGGGTACTGTTCCCGGGGTACTATTCCTAGGGTACTATTCTAAGGGTACTGTTCCTAGGGTACTGTTCATGGGGTACTATTCCTAGGGTACTGTTCCCGGGGTACTATTCCTAGGGTACTATTCTAAGGGTACTGTTCCTAGGGTACTGTTCATGGGGTACTGTTCCTGGGGTACTATTCCTAGGGTACTATTCTAAGGGTACTGTTCCTAGGGTACTGTTCATGGGGTACTGTTCCTGGGGTACTATTCCTAGGGTACTGTTCCCGGGGTACTATTCCTAGGGTACTATTCTAAGGGTACTGTTCATGGGGTACTGTTCCTGGGGTACTATTCCTAGGGTACTATTCTAAGGGTACTGTCCCTTGGGTACTGTTCATGGGGTACTGTTCCTGGGGTACTATTCCTAGGGTACTGTTCCCGGGGTACTATTCCTAGGGTACTGTTCATGGGGTACTGTTCCTGGGGTACTATTCCTAGGGTACTATTCTAAGGGTACTGTTCCTTGGGTACTGTTCATGGGGTACTGTTCCTGGGGTACTATTCCTAGGGTACTGTTCCCGGGGTACTATTCCTAGGGTACTGTTCCTAGGGTACTGTTCCTGGGGTACTATTCCTAGGGTACTGTCCCTTGGGTACTGTTCATGGGGTACTGTTCCTAGGGTACTATTCCTAGGGTACTGTTCATGGGGTACTGTTCCTGGGGTACTGTTCCCAGGATACTGTTCCTGGGGTACTATTCCTAGGGTACTGTTCCTAGGGTACTGTTCCTGGGGTACTGTTCCCGGGGTACTATTCCTAGGGTACTGTTCCTGGGGTATGTTCTATAATCCAATCATTCATTAGTCACCTCACTAGCTTGAACTGGTTACACCGGTTTGGCTGGGGGAGGGAGGGGATGAGGGTTAATTACTGGCCTAGCATCGCTGGTGGTACTTTGCATAATTAGCAGTGACGTCTAAAATTAACTTATGATCTCAAGACTCAGTATTGCCATTTGATGTTCCAGGAATTTCATAGTCTTCTGGGTCATAGGTTAATTAGCATTTTGTTTTGCGTTCAGTTACGTATGACCATCGTGAGCCTCACGATCGTCATGTACATTCTGGGATTGAGAATGATGCAGGCAGAATAACGGAGCCTCAACTTAGGGAAAAGTACTTTACAATGACCTTTTAAAAACTGGCGAGCGAGCAAGACACTATCAGGGGTAACTCAATTGAAAATCGGGGATATATGTTTATATATATGTTTGGATGTACGCAAGTCATTTTTGCACTTTGACCCTCACGTTTTTGTGTTAGTTCTGTGGTCGACCCTGTCCCAAACTTCACTAAACAGAATCCTCTGGTTTATTGATCAGTACCCGTATCACCCTAGAAATTGAATTGTTTACCGCTTTGAATTCTTTTGCGGGTGCACTTAAAACGTGAAAACTTAGGGACTTCCATTTCTATTCGAGTTAGTGGCGGTGGTAAGTCAATGCGCTCTTTGTCATATGGTTATAAGCCGTGCGCAACTGTATTTACTTGAAAATGCATTGTCCACTAGACTAACCGCGAAGGTAAGTCTCGTGTAGGTGTATGTCCAGTTGTGTCAAAGCATTGTGTGTTACAACCACTACTTAGCTAAAGAATATCACAAAGAAAACGTTTAAATAACGTGTATTGTTTTGTTGTTGTTTTTCCCTTTCAATTCAAACAGCTGCAGAGAGTTGTTACTATGGCACTGAAATCCCTTCACTGTGTATGCGTAATTAAAAAACTGGACCTTATTTTCAGTAGCTTCAGTGTTAGAAGTCAAAATCATTCATAAAAATAGTATAGTATTTAGGCTCGCTCGCCATTTGTGCTCAAGCACATCACTAGCTAATATATATATATTGTCTGTGTTGTTTACCCTCAGAGTGTATGTAATGCTACCAAACATATAATTTCATAGCTTTTGTCGTGTGATTTCTGCTGATGTCACATACTATATATACCAGCACATTTCGAAGCACGTATTTGATTTTGAGTCTTCTAAAAGATATTGTAAGAGAATTTGTGCGTATGTATCTTGTGTGTATGTGAGATTGTTTACATTATGCGAGACTTTGTGATGACAACATGCGATCCATTCAGCCATTTTAATTTTCACTTTCCCTGGACTTAGAGTAGAGTTTGTTGTAGTGATATCCGGCCTTACTCTCTGTTTTTAGTCCAGTACTTCCTTGCCCAGGGTTTGAGACACCACCACAATCGTGGGATTAGCCACCAATGTTTCTTGTCTAGCTACCAGCACTGCATTTTGGTGGAGGGTGTTTTATTATATCATAATCTAGGGAATTTTTTTATAGCCAAACTTGAGAGGGGTCAAATCAACACTTTTGAACTTTCAGGGGGAGGGGGGGGGTTGTTTTCATGATATTGATGAAAATTTTGTGGCAAATGTCACCCTGTGAAGGTCATAATTTTCAGGTGTTGGAGGCAAAATATCCCCAAAGAAGGCCAACAATCCCTGCATGATTTACTGCAACAGACACTGGAGGCTCTGCAGACACGACACTCTTATTCCATTTCTGTGGCCCTGGGAATCTATTTTTACCATGGACAAAGTAACACAAAACTCCTCAGAATCTCCTCAGTCTGTGTGGTCTGGAAGATTTCTGTTTTGGAAGACTCATTTGTGAGATTGGAAAGGTAGTTTCTTGTTTGCATGACTAAACCACTCTCTGCAATTATTTAATCTTTGGCCCCTTCTTTTAGTAAGCTTCCAGCACGGGTGGGCTTCTTGTCCTTTGAAGCTAGGATTCACTAGCTGATACTGCGTCATTCACTGGTTGGGGTTGGTGCTTCTTCTCTCTTGGTGTGGTGGCATGTTTGGTTTGGTTAGCACACACAAGGTCTCCGCGTACTGTTGAAGATTCTCCTGGCCTCTGGGAAGCTGTATAATCCTGACTCTGCTAATAGTTGTAGCACCATGTGGCATTCTTTTGGAGTCCGGGCATTCTTGGCAGAAATAATAGTAACAATCTAACAGCTGGCTCTTTGTACAGAGAGCATACTACTACATTGTATGGCTTGTATTTGGAGTTTTCTTTTGCTTTTTTTTATTTTAATTTTATTGTTTTGTTGTTTTTTTGGGGGTTTTTTTTTTTGCATTTTTGTTTTGTTTTAATAATGATATTTGTTTCAAGGTATCTATTTTGTTCCACCAGTCTTTATCCTCTACGCACACTTTCACCCTGAGGCATTGGTGCTTTCTATGCATGCACCTGTAGATACACATGTACGCACACACATACACACATTGAGCTAAATCCAATTCCTCTTCTCCTGAACTGTTTAATGTTCCAGCTCACTTCACTGGTGAGGTAAGTGATACCAGAGGAAGTCAGGTAGAGAGGATGAAACTTGAGCTGGGGTCGGACTCCATAACTTCCTCTCTTATCAGACATTTGGCGGCTGCTCGAAGAGCCAGGGACGGTCCTTCTAATTACCCCCTGAGCACCCCCCATGGGAGCAGCTTAGGGTTTCAGAAATGCAGATATTGTATTTCAAGTTTTTTTATTCGGATATTAATGAGGTCCATAGTTCCGTGCTGGGGATAGCTAATAGCTTGTGTTATTCTAAACAATTTGTTAATGAATCGGGCATGTAGTGGCCCGGGCATGCAGTGGCCCGGGCAGTCGGTCCTGGTGGCGCTGTGACTGGGAATTGTAAAAAATGAGATAATGAAATCATTTCCACTTGAAAGCCGCCAGCATTTATAGCATGTGGTCTGGTCTTCCAGCTTGGGTTACTGCCTGCTCTAAACGAGGTTAAGTTCTGTGTGGTGATGGTTATTGCATTATTAGCGAGCTAGGGTGCCGGCATGCGTGAAGCTAGTGAGTTTGGTGGACCCGGCTAATTTAGTTTTACGTGCACTATAATCTAGTTTGGATATCATTATTAAAATTAGAAAACTCGACCCAGTGATTCCGAGTTACCGTGGCATAAACAACAACACACTGTGTGTGGGCACACAATGTATGTGCGTGCGTGTGTTGTGTGTGTGTGTGTGCGTATGTCTTGAAATGATATCATTTGGAAGATCTTCTTCATAATGATGGCCTCGTGTTCTATATTCTCTATTAACGTACAGGTGCATCTTGCTGAGTCTGCAGTTTGTACGACAGAGATTGAAAGCTGCGTCAGAGTACGAGGTAAGGGAGAGAGAGAGCAGACAGCAGGCTATTCATGTGCATGCTCAGTGTTACTCACAACATGCAAACACACACACATACATACATTCACACATACATACATGCATGCACCTTGTGATGAGTATTGTACAGTGTGTAGATTTTTCATCATGTTTTTTTTTTTTGCACATATTAGTAATGAGGTCATAATTTGTTGTTGTTGTTTTTTGTTTGTTTGTTTGTTTTTTGGCACAGTTGTGTACGGAAAGCCACTTGGCACCTCTAGTGATCATGTGTGAATAGTTGCTATGGTAATCTCCTTAAAGTGCCGCCATTGTTCCTAAAGTAACATCCACATTCCTGGGAGTGTTTTCTATTGTAGGGGGTTCAGTTTATGTGGTTGCCATGGCACCTAAGGTGCTAGGATGGAAGGATAAACAAAGGAGCCAAGAGTATGTATGTGAGATTGTATGTATAGAGCACCGGGCACGTGTGAAGTGGTGTGTGATATCTATTTTTTGGTAAGGTATCAATTAAACCACGGCCCCTCCCCCCTTCCTCTCTCTTCGGATCCCAATGTTTGCGTATGTTGCAGCTCACTGTTGTTGTTGATGTTTTCTTTTCACTAGCATTAATAAGAGGGGTAGGTGGGTGTGGTCAGAATTTATATATTGCAGTGAGTCCCGATAGAAGAGAAGTTCAGAAGAGAGGTTGTTTCACCAATAAAAGAAA